>Ga0065721_10003590_pt1 | contig 198509 bp, 214 predicted proteins | sample Mesricmetagenome_FD_59108 | JGI IMG/M metagenome (GOLD analysis project Ga0065721, IMG submission 59108) | Mesophilic microbial community from rice straw/compost enrichment Sample: eDNA_1 v2 (version 2) | ecosystem: Engineered > Solid waste > Grass > Composting > Bioreactor | place: USA... | reverse complement strand
CGCAGGTTCGATTCCTGTCGGGAGCACCAGAAGTCATCCTAACAATCATGGCCCGTTGGTGAAGCGGTTTAACACAGCAGCCTTTCACGCTGTCATACAGGGGTTCGAATCCCCTACGGGTCACCTATACACCCAACTATTTGTTGGGGCTCTCGCAAAGTACTTGGTGTTGCTACAACGCAATCTCTTCACTTTGTGGGGGAGTACGGAGGCTTAGCTCAGCTGGGAGAGCATCTGCCTTACAAGCAGAGGGTCGGCGGTTCGATCCCGTCAGCCTCCACCATTTATAAATCAGCAGGACGGTCAGTTGAAACCCTCGCATTTTGTGGTGACACTGACACTTGGTTGTCCTAATCGTCGCGGGATGGAGCAGCTCGGTAGCTCGTCGGGCTCATAACCCGAAGGTCGCAGGTTCAAATCCTGCTCCCGCAACCAAATTTTCTCTTTGCCCAAGCGATCAACATTCGCACGCCTTACTGGGTTTGGACTAACAACATGGAGCTGTGGTGAAGTTGGAGTTCACGCCGGTCTGTCACACCGGAGGTCGCGGGTTCGAGTCCCGTCAGCTCCGCCATCTTTACAAGGTGGCCGTTTTCATGAAATGACAATATATTTTAATCAAACTAAAAAACATTGATCATTTTATGAAAGATATGCTATAATCAAATAGTATGCCGGTATAGCTCAATTGGTAGAGCACCTGACTTGTAATCAGGGGGTTGTGGGTTCAAGTCCTATTGCCGGCACCATTTACTGGGGAGATAGCGAAGTGGCTAAACGCGGCAGACTGTAAATCTGTTCCCTCCGGGTTCGGCGGTTCGAATCCGTCTCTCCCCACCAGTATTTGAGCCATTAGCTCAGTTGGTAGAGCATCTGACTTTTAATCAGAGGGTCGAAGGTTCGAGTCCTTCATGGCTCACCAGTTTTTACAAAATGGATAGGCGGTCGTGGCGGAATTGGCAGACGCGCTAGATTCAGGTTCTAGTGGTGGCAACACCGTGGAGGTTCAAGTCCTCTCGACCGCACCATATTTTCTTATCAAGCATGCGGACGTAGCTCAATTGGTAGAGCGTCGCCTTGCCAAGGCGAAGGTCGCGGGTTCGAGACCCGTCGTCCGCTCCATAGATGTTCTCGGGTCTCTCACCCGTTCCGGGTTTACCCTTGAAGAGCATCAATGAAGAGTGTCACGGGCACTTCAGATCTGGCTTGTCGGGCAGGAAATCGACGAAGCAGCGCCAGTAGAAGCGAGACCCGTCGTCCGCTTCATATCATGTGCCCTTAGCTCAGCTGGATAGAGCGTTTGACTACGAATCAAAAGGTCGGGAGTTCGAATCTCTCAGGGCACGCCTCTTTACCTTAAAAGGGAAGAGAAATAGCAAAGTCGGGAAGTAGCTCAGCTTGGTAGAGTACTTGGCTTGGGACCAAGGGGTCGCAGGTTCGAATCCTGTCTTCCCGACCATGATTTGCCTAACGATTCGTGAAAAGCTGCCGGGGTGGCGGAATGGGCAGACGCAACAGACTTAAAATCTGTCGGGAGTTTCTCCCGTACCGGTTCAAGTCCGGTCCTCGGCACCAAGTTCGTTCGATGCGGGTGTAGTTCAATGGTAGAACTCCAGCCTTCCAAGCTGGTCGCGTGGGTTCGATTCCCATCACCCGCTCCATATGTAAAAGCAGAGAGCCGTTTAGCTTTCTGCTTTTTTCGTTATTCTCCCATCGTCTCTATCCGCAAGCAAACGATCCAACAGAAAAAGACCTCGTGTGGCTGCGTCAGTCCAGCGTGCCAGAGGTCTTTTATTCGCGTAAGTATAAAAAACAAAAAGAAACAGAATCAGTCCGGGTTTCTTTCATCCGACGAGAGACGAATGAACGAAGCAGCAGGTTTAGTGCTTATGAACGTAAAAGCTTCAGAAAAACGATGTCGAAAGCTGTCTGACGGTTTCAGTGGTAGAAACATATGTTTTCGTGTACAGTAAGGCTAAGGTCGCTTACCGAACGTATAGGTAACGGATCTCTTGCATTGCCTCCTGATGACCAGGAGGCTTTTTTGTGTTCACAGAAGCGCGATTGACTTGACTATTATACTAACCCACCAGGATTCAGTTGGTCGCTTCCACAGGCTCTACAGCTTCTTCTACTGTTACGATCGGAAGCGATACGACGAAACGGGTGCGCTTCTCGTTGGAGTCGCAATGGATGGTGCCGTTGTGCTTCTCAATAATATTTTTACAGATGGACAAGCCAATGCCCGTCCCGTTTTGTTTGGTTGTAAAGAACGGTTGGAACAGAACCTCCACAATGTCGGGAGGAATCATTTCACCGTTGTTTTCCACACTTAAATAAAGCCAGCCATCCGAAGCAGTAGCGATAATGTGGACGTACTTGTCCGTTCGGTTTTGCACGGCGTCAATCGCATTGTTCAGCAAGTTGACGACAACCTGTTTCAAGCCTTCCTCATAACAAGCCAGAGAGCAGGGGTGGATTTGTTTTTCGAATCGTATGTTTTCTCCCAAAAGTCTCGGAGTAATCAGCGTTTCTACTTCAGCGAGCAGTTGCTCAACTTGGACAGTTTTGAAAATTTCATCGAGAATCGGTTTTTTGGAAAAGCTGAGAAAGCCGGTAATTTGCCGATGCAAGTTTTCAAATTCATGCATGACGACCTGAATGTACGTTTGCAATTGTGCCTGCTCCTGCGTCGACTCACTGATCAGTTTGAGAAAGCCTTCAATGGCACAGAGCGGATTGCGCAGCTCGTGAGCCATGTTGGCCGCGATTTTCCCCAGCATGGTCAGCTTGTCGTTGTGCAGGTAAGAAATCGTTTCTTCCTTTTGAACGAGCTCTTTGTTGATCATTTGCTCAAAATGATAGACAGCCCAAAAGACACTCTCGTCCATCGCTTTGCCCAGTTGCTTTTCCAGATAGTGCATGTCCTGGGGAGAGAGGGACCAATGTTGCAGTTCAGGCTGAAGCACACGCCAGAATACGTTTCGATACAACTGATACGTGCGCAAAATGGAGGAGAAGGGGAACTCCTGCGAACGCAGCCACTCTCCCATATCCAGTGCCCAGTTCTGCATGTCCTGGTCTACGTCTTCCACCAGATAACGGGCTAAGAGAACCGTTCGTTTCTCCGCAAAATCACGAGGAATTGTTACAGGGATTTCCATACTGCGAACAATTTCCTGCATCCATATCGTAGTAATTCTTGGAGCCAAGTCTAAAATTTTCCGTGAAACGTGCAATAAGTTAAGCGTCACAGTCTCCACCATCTCATTATCCACCCCACTAGAATCGTAAGGGAAAAAGGTAAGATTAGACAAGGTATAAATATCCCGATTTCGCGATAAAATGTTTTTTTGTGGAATTTTTTTGTTGACAAAATCCGCTGAAAACCGCCTTTTTTCGGAAAAATATTCAATCATAGGTCCGATTCTAGTCGCATAAAGTAGAATGGACAAACATTTCATGGACCAGGGAGGCAGGGATGGGAGAGCATTTTTGGCTGGGTCTGGTGCATATTTTCATGATTGATCTGGTACTGAGCAGCGACAATGCTGTCATCATAGGAATGGCCTGTCGGGGCTTGCCTTTACGGGAGCGAAGCCGTGCAATCATGTATGGAACGATTGGGGCTGTTGTATTGCGAATTGGCTTGACAGGCGTGATGACGTGGATGCTGGACATTCCGCTTGTAAAGGCGATCGGAGGGTTGCTGCTGCTCTGGATTGCCTGCAAGCTGATGCTGAGCAGCCACGACGAGACGACAGAGGTTGCGCACAATCAGACAATCGGCCAAGCGGTCAGAACGATTATATTAGCAGATTTTGTAATGAGTTTGGACAATGTTTTGGCGGTTGGCGGAGCCGCACATGGCGATATATGGCTGGTTTTGCTTGGACTGGGGATGAGCATCCCGCTGCTGATGTGGGGAAGCGTCTGGGTCGCGCGGCTGATGAACCGCTTCCCAGGTTTGGTCATCATCGGTGGCGGCGTGTTGGCGTTTACGGCTGTGGACATGTGTCTGGAAGACCCGTACGTGTGGAAATGGCTCAATCCGCTGATGTTGAATCACATGTGGCTTCCCGTGATTGCTGCCGCATTGATCATGCTGTGGGGGCGGATGAAAAGGGCCTGACCAGGTAATGAAAGGAAGCGGTAGTGGGGAATACTACAAAGTAAACATCGCTGGAAAGGAACCGTTGCATATGAACACAAATCTCTTGATGCTATGGGGATACTGGGATGAAATCTACCAACGGTGCACCAGACTTACCTATATTGAAAAAGGGAACAATATTTTTCGGGTCGTTCCCTTGCGTTATCGGGGTGAGTCTTTGCGTACGTCAGACGAGCGGATCATTCATGACGGCGATCTGATTTTGAAAATACATATTCACAACTACTACTTTGCCACTCTTTGCAGGGGCGTCAAAGACGAACTGAAAGTAGCTTTGTTATTGCGCAGGCATATTTTGCAATCCTTGCCGAGGCTGGCGGCTTTTCTGGAAGCGATGGAGGAACGGGAGCAAATCAAGGGAATCGTCGGCACAACCATGCTGCACAAAGGCGTGGCTCCTTTGGGCTTTTCCATTTCCGACGTACCGATGAGCTGGTTTTTCCGCTACAAGCGCTGGTATTTGCGACTGATGCTCAGAATCGTCCACCCGAACGGGAAAAAGCGGGTGCAGACGTGGAAGCAAGATATGCCGCTGAAGCGCGTCTACATGTCCAAGGAATTGCTCTTGGAGCGTTACGGCCAGAGCAAGCCAACGACAGGGGATGCCTTCTGATGGCCAAGCGCTTTTTGCTGGTCACGGAGGAATGGGCAGGCAGCGGGCACAGAGTAGCGGCAGAGGCGATCCAGGAAGTATTGCAAAACATGGACGGCGCACAATCTGCGCGGGTGATCGGAGGCTTACAGATGGCCAGCCCGGGATTGCGGGTGCTGTCCCGTTTTTTTTATCTGAACATGCTGCGGTATGCGAAGCCGGTTTGGCACAAAATGTACGAGCAAGATGAGATGTGGGGAAGATCGTTATCCAAGCCGCTCGGCTGGTGGCTCTCGACAAGGCTGCTCCAGCGTGTTTTGCGTGCGGAGCAGCCGGACGTCGTGGTGGCGACACATGCTTACTGCCTGTCGGCGCTCGCCTATGCCAAGCAAAAGGCGGACAAGCCTTTTCAACTGGTGAGCGTCCCTACTGACTTTCATGTCAACCGCTTCTGGATACACCCGCAAATTGACGCTTATATGGTAGCGCATGAGCAGATGGCGGAAAGGCTGACGCATCGCTATCGCATTTCCGCTGAAAAAGTGCATGTTTGCGGCATCCCGATTCGCCGTGCTTTCCATTATGCTGCGAGTAAGACCAAGTCGGATTGGAAAAGTCAGCTCGGCATTGCCGTCGATCGATTTACGGTGCTGATTGGCGGCGGCGAGGGCGGATACGGCCAGATGGAAGAAGTGATTCGCACATTGGCAGAGGAAGAGGAGCCGTTACAGATTGTCGTCATCACGGGCAAAAATACAAGTTTGCAAAAGCGGCTGGAGGCCGTGGTTTCGCCGTGGAGCGAGCGGCACCGTTTTGTCGTGAAAGGCTACGAGGAGCGCATGTGGCAATGGATCGGGGCGGCAGATGCGTATGTGACCAAGCCGGGAGGAATCACTTGTGCGGAGGCGCTCGCTTTGCGCACGCCGCTCATTTTGCATCAGCCGTTGCCAGGGCAGGAGCAGTACAACAGTGCGTTTCTTACAGAGCAGCAAGCGGCGATTCTCGCTCGCTCTCCGCAGGAGATTCGCGAAGTCATTCGGGGCTTGCGCGGCTCTGGGCGCGTGGGAGAGCTTGCCGCGCACATGGACAAGCTGCGGCGCCCGGAGGCAGCAGTTGAGATCGCACACGTCCTTTTTTCGCTGGAGTCTAAAATTGGAAACAAAAATCGCGAATGAACAAGGAAAACTTCACGCATATTAAACCTACCAACGACGAGGAGGTGATTACAGATGGCTAACAACAGATCCAGCAACAATCTGGTGGTTCCTCAAGCTAACCAAGCGCTGGACCAAATGAAGTACGAAATCGCTTCTGAATTCGGCGTTCAGCTTGGTCCGGACACCACTTCCCGTCAAAACGGTTCAGTTGGTGGCGAGATCACAAAACGTCTCGTTGCTTTCGCTGAACAACAATTGGCTGGCCGTGGCTAATTGCATAAGTGGATGAGGAGAGGCACCTGCGGGTGTCTTTCCTTTTTTTATGGGGAAGCAGGTGACCGAAAAATGCTTGCTCCACTACTTTTCAAGATATTTAGCTTCCGAACGATTAGAGGTGGAAACACCTGTTTGATTGATTTCCTGATTTATGTAGTCGTAATAATAAACATTATTATTATCGTCATGGAAAGTAACACGAGTAGTGTAAGTTCCAAACTTGCGATTATAGCCAGCTTTTAGATCCTGAATATTTTCTAGGTTTATGCCCTTTGATGCTAAATGGTTTCGTACATCAAGCTCCATGTTAGTCTTCACCCATGGATAGCCACCGATTATCCACTCTATATTCAATAAAATGGGGATTGATAAAATGATTAACAAAAATATAATAGCTTTCTTCATTTAACTTCCTCCTTAATTCTGGACTATGTATTTACATATTATTATGAAAATTCTATAATTTATGTATATAACTAAAATTTACCATATGAGGTGGGGACTTTGAAAAGAATTTTGCCTTTGAGTTTAAGTATTTTTTCAGCTATTGCTTTTTCCCTTTCAGGAAATGTACTTGCTGCTGAAAAAACAAACATAGTCGCGCCCTTAGGCACAGATGATCCTACTTATCCGGATACTAAAATTAAAATTAGAGTAGGTGACATACTCATTTCAGATAAGAACTCTAGTCCAAGTTTTACTGGTCATGCCGCCATTGTAACGGATACAGAAACTGTTGCTGAAATTCGTGGCTTTGGTTATAATCCTGAGTTCACAGATTTACAGGATTTCTTTGACGATCGGACAGGCGGTGATAAAGGAATCAGAATTGTGAGGTATTATAATTCGTCCGATGCTGCAGATGCAGCAGACTGGGCAGAGAACTATGTAGAGGATTTCAGGCATTTAGAGTATGACATCGACGATTTATATGATTATGAAACGTCCACTTATTGTTCCAAATTAGTCTGGGATGCCTTTTATTATGGTGCTGATGTTGAACTAGATACATCGACCATTAATTTTGGAGGATCCCGAATGTTGGTTTCTTTACCGTATGATTTGGATAATGGTAGTGATGTGAGAATTGTTGCGGAAGTAGGTGATTTCTAATTATGGTTAAGAAGATTTTCTTGAGTTTTCTTTTAATTTTAACTTTTCTTGCGGCGAATCCAAGTGTTTATGCTGCTAATCATACAACTACTCAAACTGAGAATGTCAAGCCATTAGCGTCAAAGTATGTTACTGTAACAGACAAATATTTTGGTGTCTATCCAGAAGAAATCAACTATGAAGACGCCCAGGGATACCAAGGAACGTTACATTTCACCAAGGCTATAGATGCTGGTGGAGGCTGGTGGCTAGTGACATACGGCGGATTCGTCAGGCAAAACTAAACGAAAGCGATTTGTGTGACCTGTGTCATTAAGCAAATCCAACAAGCGTCCGAATGCCCAAAATTCGGGCGTTTTTAGTTTTTACAGTAATTGCCCTTTCCTTGTCGACTCCAAACTTGTTGAAAATTATTAATTGGGTTTTGCCATACTAGCCTTGGAAAAACGTTACAGCCGACAAACCAAACTTAACCGCATATTTCCGCGGTACTGGCTGATTCTATATGTGTTGGGAGGTGATTGGCTATGACAGTTGGAGCACAGGTAAAACAGGCTCTTGCCAGCCTGAAAGGGGCACAGGCAGATTTGGAGTCGTTCGCTCTTAGCACGCAGAACAAGCAAGCAAAGCAATTGTACACGGATGCAGCTGCGCAGACGCAAACGATTGTGGACAACTTGCAACAGCGTGTTACCGAGTTGGAGAACGAAGAGCCACAGTACAAAGGCTTCTAGCCATGCTGCAAAACAAGAGGGAGAGACGCTCTCTCTCTTGGCTTTTCTTCAAGGGTCAACGGTTGATGGAGGTGGAGCATGCCTGACTGGTTAAATATTTTGCTGCGTTCCATAGGAGCGTTGGCGTACTTGTTCCTTCTTACCAAAATTATTGGCAAGCGGCAAATCAAGCAGCTTACGTTCATTGAATACATCGTCGGGATTACGATCGGCTCGATCGCAGCCTTCATGGCAACGGAGATGGACGGGCCTGTTTTTCACAGTTTGATTTCCATGGGTGTGTTTGCGATTTTCCCCGTTTTGATGGAATGGGTATCGCTGAAAAGCAAGGTGATGCGCGACTTGTTCGAAGGCAAGTCAACCGTGCTGATCAAAGAAGGGAAAATCATGGAGGACAACCTGAAAAGGGAGCGGCTGACGGCAGAAGATTTAATGGAACAGCTTCGAATCAAAAATGTGTTTCGGGTGGCAGACGTCGAATTTGCGCTCATGGAGACAAACGGGGAACTGAGTGTACTGCTGAAGTCGGAAAACCAGCCTCTGACGGCTCAACAGTTGGAGCTGACGGTGCCGCCTGCAGAAGAAGGCCAGGTCGTCATCATGGATGGGGTGATCATGGACGAGCCGTTGGCAACGGCGGGCTACAACCGCAGATGGGTACGCACGCAGCTGCAAAAAGCGGGTGTGGCGCTGGAAAATGTGTTTCTCGCCCAGGTAGACAAAGGAGGCGAGCTGTACCTGGATCTGTATGACGACAAGATACAGGTTCCGGCTCCGCAGGCCACGAAGCTGACTTTTGCGACTCTGAAAAAATGCCAGGCTGATCTGGAGCTGTTTGCTCTCGGGACAAAAAACGAGACAGCCAAACAGACGTATCAGCGCGACGCCGAACAATTGCAGACGATCATCGACCAGGTCAAGCCATTTTTAATACGGTAAAAAGGAGTGAGAGAAGAATGGCCGATCAAAAAAAGAAGAATTTAACCCCCGTGCAGCAGGAGTATCAGCAGTTGGCGATGCGACATGAGCCGAAGCGACCTCTCGTGCGCAATTTTTTCCGCGCCTTTATCGTGGGCGGCGTCATCTGCCTGATTGGTCAGGGGATTACCGAGCTGTTCATCCGCTACTTTGACTTTACCGAGAAAACGGCGGGAAACCCGACTGTCGCGGTTCTGATTCTGCTCTCGGCGCTTTTGACGGGACTGGGCGTGTACGACCGGATCGCCCAATGGGCCGGGGCGGGCACCAGTGTTCCGGTGACCGGATTTGCCAACTCGATTACCTCAGCCGCCATTGAGCACCGCAGCGAAGGATTGGTGCTTGGGGTAGGGGGAAACATGTTCAAGCTCGCAGGTTCTGTGATTGTGTTTGGTGTTGCTGCCGCATTTGTCATCGGCTTGATTAAAACATTGATTACGATGGGAGGGTGACACATGCGCCAGGGTCATCAGTCGTGGGTGTTTCCTTCCAGGCCGGTCATTCTCGGCCACGCTGCCATCGGCGGGCCATTTGAGGCTCAGGGGCCGTTGGCCGAGGATTTTGATACGCTGCACGGAGACTTGATGATAGGACAGGAGAGCTGGGAGAAGGCGGAGAAAGTGCTGCTGGAAGAGGCGTGCTCCAAAGCGATCGAAAAGGCGAATCTGACGAAGGAGCAGATCAACTTTTTACTGGCGGGCGATCTGATGAACCAGATCATCTCGGCAAGCTTTTCCGCAAGGACGTTGGCGATTCCGTTTCTCGGGATTTTCGGGGCTTGCTCGACAGCGATGGAAGGCTTGGCGCTCGCTGCGCAATTGGTAGACAGCCAATCTGCGGATTGCGTGCTTGCGGCAACCTCCAGCCATAATGGAGCGGCGGAGAAGCAGTATCGGTACCCGACAGAGTACGGCTCGCAGAAGCCGCCTACGGCACAGTGGACCGTTACCGGAGCGGGAGCAGCAGTCGTCGGCAAGCAAGGCCAGGGGCTGCACATTGCAGGGGCGACGATTGGACGGGTTGTAGACATGGGGATGACTGACCCGTTCAACATGGGGGCAGCCATGGCTCCGGCAGCGCTGACGACGATCGAATCGCATTTTCGTGACTTTCAGTTGCCACACGACTATTACGATCTGGTCGTGACGGGTGACTTGGGAAAAGTCGGCCACGCGATTTTGTCGGAATTGCTGCCGAAGCATAATGTCATGGTTCCGCTGCAACGCTACGTCGATTGCGGGAAGCTGATCTACGGCGACAATCCGAACGTCTGGTCGGGCGGGAGCGGATGTGGCTGCATTGCGACGGTCACCTACGGACATTTGCTGCGGAGAATGAAGGCAGGCGAATGGAAGCGGATGCTGCTGGTTGCCACAGGTGCGCTGTTATCGCCTATTTCGTACCAGCAAGGAGAGAGCATCCCGTGTATCGCGCACGCAGTAGCCATAGAGTCCGAGTAACCTGGAGAGTGATAGCATGACGTTTTTATGGGCATTTCTCGTAGGCGGGATCATCTGTGTCATCGGGCAATTCCTCATGGATGTGGTCAAGCTGACCCCCGCTCATACGATGTCGTCCCTCGTTGTCGCAGGTGCCGTCCTGGATGGCTTCGGGCTGTATGAGCCGCTGGTTCAGTTCGCGGGAGCAGGTGCGACCGTCCCGATTACGAGCTTTGGCAACGCGCTCGTTCACGGGGCGATGGCCGAAGCGGAGCAGCATGGGGTGATCGGCGTTGTGACCGGCATTTTTGAGGTGACCAGTGCAGGGATATCCGCTGCCATTGTGTTTGGCTTTTTGATGGCGCTTATCTTCCGGCCCAAAGGATAAAGTCGGCAAAAGCGAGTCAGATGTTACCTCTGCTGCCAAAATGCTTGAATTGAACCTACTTTCGCCAGCGGGTAGAATGGTGGCGTTAGGAGGGGATGTTCATGTCATGGCAGAAAAAAACATTGACGACCCTGCTCGCGGCGATGCTTGCCGTCGCGTTTGTCTTCCCTGCCGAATCTTACGCGGCATCGCTTGTAAAGCGCGGCAGCGAGAGCGGGGATGTGTGGGACTTGCAGTATCGCCTGCAAATATTGGGGTACTATCAGGACAAGCTGGATGGCAGTTTTGGGGCGAACACGGCTCAGGCGGTGCGCCAGTTTCAAAAAGCATACGGTCTGCCAGCCGATGGGATCGCTGGTGAAAATACATGGCGTTCACTGAAAAAAGTGTCGGTCAATCAGAACGAGATGCAAATGCTCGCTCAGCTCGTCTATTCGGAAGCGCGGGGCGAAAGCTTCAAGGGGCAAGTAGCGGTTGCGGCCGTCGCCCTGAATCGTCTTCAGTCCAAAGACTTCCCGAATACGCTCAAGGGCGTCATTTTCGAGCCGTACGCTTTTACCGCAGTCGATGATGGACAGTACTGGTTGAGCCCCAACAAGACGGCTTACCGGGCAGCGTGGGAAGCAGTGCGGGGCTGGGACCCAACCAATGGTGCCCTCTATTACTTCAACCCGGCGACCGCCACGTCCAAATGGATTTGGTCGCGTCCGCAAGTGGTGCAAATCGGCAAGCACATTTTTGCCAAGTGACGAAGAGAAGCGACGTAACAGACTCTTGTTTTTCCGCGACAGCCAGCGGAAAGCAAGAGTCTTTTTTCCTGAAAAGCCCCAATGCGCGTCGTTCGCGCCTGGCGGGAAGGGACAGGAAACTGGGAAGAATTGTCCCTTGTTTTCACGAAATGTTTCGATAAAATGAAACGAAACGGCTTCGAATCTTTTTTCTGGAGGATGATGATGAGGAAACAGATGATCCTGGCCTCGCTGGCAGCCTTGCTGGTCATTGGCGCGCCGGTTGCAGAGGCAAAGACAAACGAGACGAGCAGTACACCGTACACAGACATTGCAGAGCATTGGGCCAAAAAGGAAATTGAAACATTATACATAGCGGGAGTCATTGGCGATACCGAGTCGTTTCGGCCAGATGATCCGATTACGCGCGGGGAACTGGTAACGATGTTTGTCAAGGCAAAAGGGATAGAGCCAGGCACAGCGAGCCAGTCGCCGTTTGCTGACATTCCGTCAGACAGTTGGATGGCACCATATGCGGAAACTGCCTATCGCCTTGGAATCGTCCATGGCACCAAACAAGGAAGCCAAGTATTTTTGAAACCGGAGGAGCTTGTTACGAGAGAGGAGCTTGCTTCGATTTTGATTCGAACGATGGGCGATAGCGGTGTCGTCAATCAGCTCAAATGGTCGACGACGGTTCAGACGTTGGCCAAATACCCGGATGGGCGCAGCGTGGATGAGGGCTACCAGCGTCCGCTCGTGTACGCCTTGGAAAAAGGCTTGATGAGCGCCTATGGCGATGGTACGCTGAAGCCGAAAAACCGGATGACGAGAGCGGAGGCAGCCACGTATGCGGCTGTGCACCTCGTCAGCGGCCAAGCTTCCAAAAGCGGGCAGCAGCTGTTCAACGGGACGGCCTACAAGCAGGCGCTGACCGTCCAGACGACCGCCTACAGCAACCCGAACCAGCCGATCCTGTCGTATTTGGAGTACCCGCTCCGTGAAGGTGTCGTCGCTGTCGATCCGGCTGTCATTCCGCTCGGCAGCCATCTGTACATCGATGGTTACGGCTACGCAGTTGCCGCAGACATTGGCGGTGCCGTTAAGCAGCGTCACGTCGACTTGTATTTGCCGACCTTGCAGGAAGCCGAAAACTACGGCATGAAGCAGGGCGTCAAAGTATACGTGCTGGATTAACGTATCGTTAAGGACATATTTCCTGCTCTTTCCACTCATACTAACGTGGAAAGGGTGGGATTTTTTTGTGGGCCTGGGTATTTCTCGGATTGCTTGTCTTATTGCTGCTGCTTGTGATTACCCCAGTAAAAATCAGTTGCTATTATCATCGAAAAGAGGAAGACGATCAACTGGAAGTGGAGCTTGAGGCGTGGCATGGCCTTTTTTCCCGAAAATACGAGTTGCCGATTTTGCTGTTCAAAGTGTCCCCGGCAGGCCCGGAGCTGGTGGCAAAGGTGGAGACGATCGAGCAAGGAAGCAAGGTGCAGGAAAAAATCAAAGACTTTACCCGCCGCCAAGTAAAAAGATGGTATCACAACTATCGGGAGCTGGTCGATCGCGTGCGGGATTTGCTGCCGCTGATCCGCGACTTGTGCAAGCAGATTCACTGCACCAAGCTGGAATGGCATACGTTGCTCGGCACAGGGCAGGCTGCGGAAACAGGAGCCATCACCGGAGTGATCTGGGGCGTGAAAAGCTTGATTGTCGGGGTGTTGTCACACTCGATCTCGCTGCGGACGATGCCTGCGATGAGCGTCCAGCCCGTGTGGAATGATGCGGTGATCCAGACAACGTTTCGCTGTGTCTTTCGCTTTTACTTGGGGCACTTTCTGTTTTCGCTGCTGAAAATTGCCTGGCGGATCAGGAAAACAGGCCAGCGCAAATGGCATACAAGCCCATCGCAAGCATGAACCAGCACAAAAAACCGTGACGCTTTCCGTCATATAGCCGCGTTCCTGTACATGCTCTGAAATTGTTGGGGGAATGTTAATAGATGAGACATGCAGGAAGGAGGAGCAGCTTACTATGGCAGACCACCCGATTCAGGGCCTCATGAGAACAGCGATGGAAAATCTCAAGCAAATGGTGGACGTGAACACGATTATTGGCGATCCTGTCGAGACGCCGGATGGCAGTGTGATTCTCCCTATCTCCAAAGTGGGATTCGGCTTTGCTGCTGGGGGTAGCGAATTTCACTACGACCAGCATCACCAGGGAATCGATGGACATCCGTTTGGCGGCGGTAGCGGGGGCGGTGTCTCGATTACACCCGTGGCCTTTTTGGTCGTCGGAAAACAAGGAATACGCTCCATACCGCTGGAAAATACGACGCATCTGTACGACCGGATTCTCGACTCCGTTCCGCAGTTTGTGGACAAGATGCAGTCGCTTTTTAAAAAGCACGACGAGATGCCTGTTCAGTCCCATCCGGGAAGGAAGAGGGTAGACGATCACGACTTGGAAGAGTTGATGGACCGGGGTTAAAAAATGAAAACAGGTATGCGCCTATTGCGGGGCATACCTGTTTTTTGCTTTCATCAGCACGTTTCTCTACCAGAGCTGGTTGAGGAACAAGCCTGTTTGCGCCACGTAGCGGTAGTTCATTCCCGAGGCGGAAGTGTTGTGGTACGGATTGGCCGATGTTGCGGCTGTGTAGGCTTGGGAGAACGAGCCAAACGGCTTGCTCTGCACCTTGACGACCTCCTCGCGAATCGCGCGGGAGAGGCGAGTCATTTCGTCGACAAAGCCGGAAACATGCGCAGAAGTGGCCTCACGCCAAACTTGCTCATCGAAGGACAACGATCCATCTTTGCGAAAGCCAAGCCCGTAACGGTCGAGTGTTCCTCTGGACGCTCGGGTTATATGTGCGAACGGATCAAGCTTTTGCGATGACAAGGCAGATGCCTGCTCTGTCAAAAAGTCGTGCAACTGGTTGTAGCGGTTGACGAACGCGTGCGTCTTTTGCAAAAGCCGATCGTAGTCAGGCGCAATCTCGATGACAATGTCTGTAGCTGTTGTTTGAAGCATGGAGACTTGTACGGCATCGTTCGTGAGCCAAACGTGGTTGGAGGGGCTTGAATCCCGCCTTCCATTCCACACAAACACAGCGTCAGCGGCGCTTGTCGTCGCGCGGTCAAGGCCGAGCACACGGATCGTATTTCCGCTCACATCCTGCAAGGCAAAAGACTCGCCGGCTCCTGTTTTGCGCGAAGAAACGCTCAACGCCACATACTGCCCTTCGGATTTCTGGCGGACATCTACGGGAAGCGAGCTGTTGCGCAGTGCTTCGGCAACCGAACGCAGGCTGTCCGCGTGCGTGTCTTTGCCATGCGAATAATAGGCAAACAACTCCTCTTGCTCGCCGAAGTGCAGGCTAAACTGCTGCGGGCCTTCGGTTACAAGTGTCGGGAAATCACCCGGCAATGCTGTGCCTGTGTTGGTCTGTCCGCTCGCCAGGGAGCCGATGGACAGACGGTGCGTGCCGTTCGTTGCTCGCGGACCGGGTTTGACGGTTGCCGCCTCCGGTTGAGAGGAGACGACAGTCCGTTGGTTGATGGCACTTTCCGGTCGCGCGGGGTCAAACTCTTGGGCAGCTTGATCCAGGTCAGCAAAAAAGCGGTACAGGCGGGACAAGGAATCGGAGAGATCAGTCATCCACTGTTGCTGCCGGGTATAGTAAGGCTGCAGACTATATCCGAAAATCGGCTCGACAGGAGAGCTGAGCTTCGCCTGTACCATTTGAAAATGATAGCGGCCGACTCGGGAGCTGTAAGGAATTTGGCTGACTCGGTCCAATTTCAAGTCGATCACCTCACCACGAACAATTGGATTTCGATGGAAACCATCGTCTGTTACCTTTCATTATAGACGATGACTACTCCATTTCAATGAGCAGATCGCCAGTTTCGATCGCTTCGCCCGCTTTTACGTAAACGGCTTTGACTTTGCCGTCTTGCGGTGCCTGGATCGTCGTCTCCATTTTCATCGCTTCGCTGACGAGAAGGTGTTCGCCTTTGCGCACTTTGTCGCCCTCTGCCACGAGTACCTTCAATACCTTGCCTGGCATGGAAGCACCGAGGTGAGCGGAATTTTGCGGGTCTGCTTTTCGGCGAATCGTCTCCGAGACTTTTGCCGACTGGTCGCGAACGAAAATTTCCCGCGGCTGACCGTTCAGCTCGAAGTAGATGATGCGGCGTCCATCCGGATGAAGCTCGCCGACAGCGACCAGCTTGATGATCAATGTTTTTCCGCGCTCAATCGTAATCGCGGTTTCCTCGCCAGGACGCAGGCCGTAGAAGAACGTCGATGTGTTCAGGACGGACAGGTCGCCGTATTCTTTCAGGCGCTGGTCAAATTGCAGGTAAACCTGCGGGTACATGATGTACGAGAGCACATCCAGCTCGCTCGGCTCGCGGCCGATTTTTTCAGCCAGCTCCGATGTCACCTGGGCGAAGTCGATCGGCGCAAGCAACTCTCCAGGACGAGCTGTAAAGGCATCGCGGCCTTTCAGCACGAGTTCTTGCAGCTTTTTCGGGAAGCCGCCTGGCGGTTGACCCAGATAGCCTTGGAAAAACTGAATGACGGAATCAGGGAAGTCGAGGCGTTCGCCTTTCTCCCAAATATTTTCTTCGTTCAGGTTGTTTTGCACCATAAACAAGGCCAGATCGCCGACGACTTTCGAAGACGGAGTGACTTTGACGATATCCCCGCACATTTGGTTGACGACGGCGTACATGTGCTTGACTTCGTCCCAACGGCCTTCCAAGCCGACAGCTTTTGCCTGCTGCTCCAGATTGGTGTACTGACCGCCTGGCATTTCGTGCACGTATACTTCGGTATTGCTCGCTTTCATGCCGCTTTCAAAGCCTTGGTAGTACGGTCTGACATCTTCCCAGTAATCGGACAGCTTGTTGAACGAATCAAGCGACAAACCCGTCTCGCGTTCGGTATGGGCGAGGCTCGCGATCAATCCGTTGAGGCTTGGCTGCGAGGTCAAGCCCGACATGGAGCTGACGCACGCGTCGACGATATCGACTCCTGCTTCGACGGCTTTGAGCAGCATGGCCGCACCGTTGCCAGACGTATCGTGCGTGTGCAGGTGAATCGGAATGCCGATTTCCTGTTTCAAGGCGCGAACCAGCTCGTAAGCGGCGTAAGGCTTCAGCAATCCGGCCATATCCTTGATCGCCAAAATGTGCGCGCCTGCTTTTTCCAGTTCTTTCGCCAGGTTGACGTAGTAGGACAGCGTGTATTTCGTTTTGCTCGGGTCGAGGATGTCGCCTGTGTAGCAAATCGCCGCTTCCGCCACCTTGCCTGTTTCGCGCACGGCGTCGATGGCCGTCTGCATGCCTGGTAGCCAGTTCAGGCTGTCGAAGATGCGGAAGACATCAATGCCGTTTTCCGCCGAAGCCTTGACGAACGCATGGATGACGTTGTCCGGGTAGTTCGTGTAGCCAACCCCGTTTGCCCCGCGCAAAAGCATCTGGAACAGCACATTCGGGATGCGCTGGCGCAAAATCTGCAGCCGCTCCCAAGGCGATTCCTGCAAAAAGCGCATGGAGGTGTCAAACGTAGCGCCGCCCCACATTTCCAAAGAGAACAGTCCCGAGCCAAGCTTGCCCGTCGCTTCGGCAATCGACGCGAGGTCGTACGTGCGCACGCGCGTGGCAAACAGCGACTGGTGGGCATCGCGGAATGTCGTATCGGTTACGAGCACCTGCTTTTGCTCCTGAATCCAGCGAACCAGGCCATCCGCTCCGTCTTTGTCCAAAATTTGCTTTGTTCCATCCGGGTACGGTTGGGTAAACGGTGTGCGCGGAATGCGCGGCGAGTCAAAGTGCGGCTTTTTGTCCGGCTTTGCCATGCCCGGATAGCCGTTGACAATCGTATTGCCGATGTACGATAGTAATTTGGAACCCCTGTCCTGACGGCCGGGGAACACGAACAGTTCCGGTTTTGTATCAATGAAGGAGGTGTCGTAGTTGCCGCTGAGGAAATCAGGGTGTGTGACGACATTCTCCAGGAAAGGCAAGTTGGTTTTCACACCGCGGATGCGGAACTCCCGCAGCGTACGCAGCATTTTGCGCGCAGCTTGATCAAAGCTGGTTCCGTACGTGGAGATTTTCACCAGCAAGGAGTCGTAGAACGGTGTAATAATCGCGCCAGGGTAGCCGTTTCCGCCGTCGAGCCGGACGCCGAAGCCGCCGCCGGAACGCCAGGCTGACAGACGGCCCGCGTCTGGCAGGAAGTTGTTTTCTGCATCTTCTGTCGTTACGCGACACTGGATCGCATAGCCGCTCATTTGAATCTGGGACTGCGAGGCGATCCCGATTTCCGGATCGGAGAGGGCGTGTCCTTCCGCGACGCGAATTTGCGACTGCACGATATCGATGCCGGTAATCAGCTCGGTGATCGTATGTTCCACTTGAATCCGCGGATTGACTTCAATAAAATAAAAGCGCTTGTCCGGCGTGAGCAAAAACTCGACCGTCCCTGCGTTGGAATAGCCAGCTTTTTTCATCAGGGTGAGAGCTGCCTGGCAAATTTCTTCGCGCAGGCTATCGTCGAGAGAAAGGCTTGGCGCCACTTCGACCACTTTTTGATGGCGTCGTTGCACCGAGCAATCGCGTTCGAACAAGTGCACGATGTTTCCGTGGTTGTCGCCGAGAATTTGCACTTCGATATGCTTTGGCTGCTCCAGATAGCGCTCCAGGTATACTTTGGCGTTGCCGAAGGAGGAACGCGCTTCTGAACGGGCGCGATCAAGCGAGTCTTGCAGCTCGTCCTGGCTGCGGACGATGCGCATCCCGCGACCGCCACCGCCGGAGACGCCTTTGATGATGATCGGATAGCCGTATTCCTTGGCGAACAGCAGGGCCTCCTGCAAAGTCTCAATCGGCTCCGGCGTGCCTGGAATGACCGGGATTTGTGCTTCGATGGCAAGCTTTCTCGCTTCGACCTTGTCGCCGAATTTCTCGATCAACTCGGAAGAAGGACCGATGAAAATAATTCCTTCCTCCTGGCAGCGTTTGGCGAAATCGGCGTTTTCGGCGAGGAATCCATAACCGGGGTGGATCGCATCGATATCGTTGCGCTTGGCGATCTCGATGATGCTGTCGATGTCCAGGTAAGCTTCGATCGGGCCTTTTCCGGCACCGACCAAATAGGACTCGTCCGCTTTGAAACGATGAATCGAGACGTTGTCTTGCTCAGAGTAAATCGCTACAGTACGGATGCCCAGCTCGGTAGCCGCACGGAAAATGCGAATCGCAATTTCTCCGCGGTTTGCTACCAGCAGCCGATTAATCTTTCTCTTTTCCAAATTTCTCTCCCCCTTTGTCTCTTTGAGAGACATGAAAAAATTATATATAGCATAAATATACAAAATTTTCGTGATACAAGACACCCTTTTTTCTTTTACAACATCAGCCAACTGACTGGAGTGAATCGTTTTGCCAAAGCAACTGCCTGTTTTCGTCTATGGCACATTATTGTCCGGCTTTCATAATGACAGCGGTTATATCAAACCGTTTTCGCATACCAAAACAAGGGCGACGATCAAGGGGGAAATCTATCATTTGCCAGAAGGCTACCCCGGCTTGCTCATGACAGACGCGGGAGAAGTGGCAGGCGAGATCGTCGATTTTGCCCCTGAGGTGTACGAAAAGGCGCTGGCTGGTCTCGACGAGCTGGAAACCTACTACGGCGAGGGAGACTCGCGAAACGAGTACGAGCGGATTCCCGTAACAGCCTGTGTCCGAGAGACTGGGCAAGAGGTAGAGGTGTACGTTTACCGCTATTTGGATGAAGCCTATGTGAAGCGGGTCGGGACCAGAGTGGAGCACGGAGACTGGCGCGCCTTCATGGAGCGGGCTGAATAGCAGAGGCGCGTTTTGCCAAAACTGGTAGGGAAAAGGAGGGACCCTGCCATGGAATTGATGAACGCGAAACCTGCGCAAATCTGGCGCTTGCTTATTCCGCAAAGCTTTTGGATGTTCACGGAGGAAGTTCCCGAGGATGAGCTGATCTTTCACTATCGCGACCATATTTACTTCGTGAATCAGGATGGCTCGGTATTGGCGCTGCCCAAGCCGGCCTGCTTTGACATGCTGGATATGGGCACGCTGCTGGAATGTCTGGCGACGTCCGACGATACGATTGACTTTGACGACGAGGGCGAGTTTGACTACGGATTTGTCCTGAAGCAGATGGGCTACATCGTCCCGGTCAGGGAGAAGCGGGAAAAGGCTACGTATCAGATCGAGATTTTCAATACGGCACTGCCAAAGGCACACGCTACGCGCTACGAGATGAAGCATGTCGATTTTGGCTTCGCGCTTTACCATGCGCTGATGCGTTGCCACGAGCTGAACGCGAAAACAGACTGGGAGTATGAGCACGAAGTGAAGCGCATCGTCAAGGTGGATGCCAAAGCTTCCGGGAAAGTGCAAGTGAATCTGTAATTTCTACTATTGGCATAGTGAAAAAAAGTGAATGATAGGGTATGATAAATGAGGTACATATGAAAGTATTGGTGAGGAGGAAGAAATCATGACAACTGCTGTTGAGCGTCAAGGCGCATTTGTTTTCAAAGGGGGTCCTGTTACCCTGCTCGGTCCGGAAATCAAAGTGGGAGATACTGCTCCTAACTTCACCGTAGTAGGCGGCGACCTGTCCCCTGTAACTCTGGACGATTCCAAAGGAACCGTTCGCATCATCTCCGTAATCCCATCCATCGACACAGGTGTTTGCGACGCGCAAACTCGTCGTTTCAACGAAGAGGCTGCCGGTCTGGAAGGCGTAACAGTTCTGACTGTTTCCGTTGACCTGCCATTCGCGCAAAACCGCTGGTGCGGTGCTGCTGGCATCGACAAAGTGAAAACTGTATCCGACCACAAAGACCTGTCCTTCGGTACAGCTTACGGCGTAGCGATCAAGGAATTTCGTCTGCTGTCCCGCGCTGTATTCGTAATCGATGCAAATGACAAAGTGGTTCATGCGGAGTATGTGGCTGCTGCTGGTGAGCATCCAAACTACGAAGCGGCAATCGCTGCTGCAAAAGCTGCGAAGTAAGCTTTTTCGCAAGCAATCTGCTGAGAGTCAGACCCCCTTTTCGTCTATGGAGACGAGGAGGGGGTTTTTGTTTTGGATTGTTTTGTCCAGGCGGCGCCTGTTTTTTGGGGAGCTGCAAAAATGTGTTGACGATTTTAGTAACCAATGGTTATATTATAACCAATGGTTACTAACCACTGGTTATTTTGTTCGGTGGAAGTCAGGAGTGGAGTCTTGCATGGCAAGCAGACAGGAAGTGCGATCAGAGGAAACGAAGCGGGCGATTCTCGCGGCCGCGACACAACTTTTCGCGGAGCGGGGCTTCGAGGCCGTCTCGATTCGGGAAATCGCCAAGGCGGCAGGCTGTTCACATACGACGCTCTACATTTATTTCAAAGACAAGGAAGCGCTTCTGCATCAGCTTTCCAAAGGGCCGCTGCAAACGTTGGCACAGGAAATGGAAGCTGCGCTTGCGGATGAAAAGCGGTCATCCGAGGAAAAACTGCGTGAAATCAGTCGCCAGTTCATCCGCTTTTGCCTGGGGAATCGCAACATGTACACGCTGTTTTTCATGATCAAAGCATCGCGCATAGACGAAGAAGAGCCGGAACAAGAGCTTCAAGCGCTGCGCACGCACTTGTTCGGGCTGTTGAGAAAAGCCGTGTTGCTCTGCTTGCCGCCTGAGGTCGGGGAAGAGGAAGCTTTGGCGTATGCACGGATTTATTTTTATACGTTGCACGGCATCGTCGGGACGTATACCCATTCGGAGGAATCGCTGGAAGAGTTGCTAGGCAGATTGGCGCCGACGTTCGATCTGGCTGTGGACGTCATCCTCGCGGGCAGCAAACAAACGATGACAAGGAGTGGTGAAAAATGAAGATCGAGCAAATCTCCAAGCACATCTGGTGCATTCGCAGCTGGATGTTGATTCCGGTTCGTGTCTGGGCGGTGGTAGAAGAGGACGGCGTGACGCTGGTTGATGCGGGGATGCCGTTCATGGCAAAAGGCATTGCGGCGTTTCTGCAAAAACAGGGAGTAGGGCCATTGAAGCAAATTTTGTTGACGCACGGCCATTCCGATCACGTAGGAGCCGTCAAGCGGCTGGTGGAAACGATGCCCGTTCCGGTGTATGCCCATCGGATCGAGATTCCGTACATGGAAGGCAGAGAGCTGTATCCGCGCCGCAAAAAGCTGGAAAAGAACGTTCAGCCGGGCCTGGCGAAGCCGCTCGCGGAAACAGAGGACGGAGGACTGGCTGCGATCGCTGGACTCAAGCCGTACCTCACGCCAGGGCATTCACCTGGTCACGTCGTCTACTACCACGAGCAAGATCGCGTCCTGCTGGCAGGTGATCTGTTTACCTCCAAGCGGGGAAAACTGCACCGCCCGATGCCGATGTTTACGGCCGACATGACAGAAGCGGTGAAAAGCAGCCGAATCGTGCGAGAGTTGAACCCGCTTCGGCTGGAAGTATGTCACGGCCAGGCGGTACACAATCCCGCCGAGCAGCTCGATGCGTACCTGGCGGAAATGTCCCGTGCCTTTTCCATCCCGGCGAGTGTGTGGCAGTAGGAAGCCGGGCTTTATGAGGGCGTCAGCTGTTTGCTCATCAAGACGCTGCGATAGTTGGTTTCCTTCCACTGTACGTGTTCGATAAAGCGATAGCACAAATTGCCAGGAGCGGTTGAAACGAACCGCTCTTTTTCGCGTCTCATAATAGAGGTGATTGGATGAAAAAGGTAGAAAAGATAGCCCCGCTGTACATGGCAGCTGTCTTGCTGCTGACAGGCTGTCAGCTTGGCATGCTCAATCAGTCGTCTTTTCAAGAGCTGGCCCAACCGCCCGCGCCTGTCATCGCGTGGAAAGGCAAAACAGCCGTGACGGTTCCGACCTCATACTGCTGGAACTACGAAAACGAGGGTGTCTGCATGGATATGGCCGCTCCGCCGGAAGTGATTGGGGAACAAAAGCCCAAGCCGTTGCAAGTGAATCCCGGCGCCATGCTAACCGTTACATATTCGCCGCCGCCCACGACGGAGTCTCTTACGGTCGCGCAATGGATCGGCTCGAAGCGGATCGAACAGCTCCTTGAAAACGGAAACCAATGGAAGGCTCCCGAGCAGCCGGGCTGGTATTTGTTTGACGTTCGCGGGCAGTGGAGCCAAGGCGATGCGGGACATGCTTTTGTGATTGAGGTCAGGGAAAATCGCCCGCTTTAACCTCGCAAAGGTTGTCTACTCACCGGGACTTTTTGCTATACTGGACAACAGGGAAAATCCCAAAGGAGAGACAACATGCAGGAAGAATTGATACGCTTTACAGCGGATGAGATAGATGCAGGACAAACGGTGCGGGATGTGCTGCAAAAGCGTTACGGTGTGTCGCGCCGCTTGCTGATCCGGGCCAAATTCAAAGGAACGATTACGCGCAACGGAGTCCTCGTGTTCGTGAATGAAAAGCTGCAAGCCGGAGACGAAGTGGCTGTCATGGTCGAAGAAGAAACAGAAGAGACGGTAGCTCCTGAGGAAATGCCGCTCTGCATTCGTTATGAGGACGACGATTTGCTGGTCATCGCCAAGCCGGCTGGACTGGTCGTGCACCCGACAGGCAACCATCCGTCAGGTACGCTTGCCAACGGGGTGATTGCCTATTGGAAAAAGCGGGGCGAAGCGCGGCGGTTTCGCGCAGTCAACCGCCTGGACAAAGATACGTCAGGCTTGATGATTGTCGCCAAAAACCAGTGGGCGCACGAGCAGTTCAGCCGCATGCAGCAAGAGCGGACGCTCCAGCGCTTTTATCAGGCGATTGCCGAAGGGATCGTTGCGAACGATGCAGGCACGATTGATTCGCCAATCGGGCTTGCGGAAAATTCGTTTATCACGAGGCAAATCCGGCCAGACGGTCAATCGGCTGTTACGCATTATCGGGTACTGGCTCGCGGTGAGGGCATGACGTTGCTGGAGCTGAAGCTGGAGACAGGCCGTACGCATCAGATTCGGGTACATATGCAAAGCGTCGGTCATCCGCTTGCAGGCGACGACCTTTACCTGGGCGGACGGGAGCATATCGGAAGACAGGCGCTTCACGCGGCAAGACTGTCTTTTGTTCACCCGCGCAGCAACGAGCCTATGGAATTTGCCGAGCCATTGCCAGCGGATATGCAGCAATTGCTGCGAACGTTTTTCCCGGAACGGCCTGCGGGCAGCTAGAAAGAAGTCGCAAAAAAATTCGGCAAATTTCTGTGGAAAGCAGAAAGCGTTTTCGATATGATAGAAGAAACAAACAAATAAGCTGTGGAAACAGCTGGTTGTCTGCGGGGAAAAATCCCGCAAGATTTTTTTCGGTAGCAGACAGACCCAGCTTGCGCCTGACGCACGTTTCGGAGCTTTTGACAAGATACAGGGACACCCCTTTCCTTTGTCATGCACCGATTTGAGCGAACGGGGGCGAGCTGGGTTTTTTTGTGCAACAAAAGGAAGGAGGGAAGCGCATGAAACTGGTTTCCTATCGACAAATCGACAGGGGAGCGTGGCGCGCCGGACTGCTTGCGGAAGGCAAAATCACAGACATCGCGCAGGCGCTGCCGGGCGCACCCGATACGCTGCTGGGATTGTTGGAACAGTGGGAGGAATGGAAAGGGCGTTTGCTGACGCTTGCGCAAAGCGCAGACGTGCAAGCAACGGGTCTGGCCACAGAGGACGTGTTCCTCGGCTCGCCATTGCCGCGCCCGGCGAGCTTTCGCGATTTTTACGCCTTTGAAGCGCATGTGAAGACAGCCCGGGCACGGCGCGGACTGGATATGATTCCCGAGTGGTATCGGTTCCCGGTCTTTTACTTTTCCAATGCAGCAGCCTTTTTGGGGCCGGACGCGAGCATCCAGCAGCCAAAAGCGACAGAATGGCTCGACTATGAACTGGAAGTCGCGTGCGTGATTGGCAAGGCAGGGGCAGATATTCCGCCAGAGCGTGCCCACGAGCATATAGCAGGCTTTTGCATCCTCAACGATTGGAGTGCCCGCGACATTCAGCGTGAAGAGGTCAAGGTCGGGCTTGGGCCAGCAAAAGGCAAAGACTTCGCTACTTCGATGGGGCCGTGGCTCGTTACGCCGGAAGAGCTGGAGGATGTACGAGTAGCGGGAGCAAAAGGCGAGCGCTACGATCTGACGATGGTGGCGCGGGTGAACGGCGTGGAGTATTCCCGCGGCAATTTGCTCGACATCCACTATACGTTTGCGGAAATGATCGCCAGGGCCTCGCAAGATTGCATGCTGTATCCGGGCGATGTCATCGGTTCCGGGACAGTGGGCACTGGCTGCATTCTGGAGCTGGGGCCGGAGCAATACGGATGGCTCAAGCCGGGCGACGTGGTAGAGCTTGAAGTAGAGCGCCTGGGCGTGCTCAGAAATACGATCAGCGAATCACGATAATAGAGGGGGAAGCAGGATGGCTTTTTATCACCGCATGGGAGAATTGCCGCAAAAACGGCACACGACTTTTTACAAACCGGACGGCCAGCTGTACCGCGAGCAAGTAATGGGAACGAAAGGGTTCTCTGGCATCCAGTCGATTTTGTACCATCACAACCCGCCGACGCAAGTGCGCGAGACGCGCAAATATGCGGATGTGCGCTTGGAATTTGTAGAGCAGGCGGATTTGAAGCACCAGCATTTCAAAACGTTTGACCTGGCACAAGGAGGCGATCCGGTTTTTGGCCGCCGCTACTTGCTGGGGAACAGCGATGTAGTCATGGGCGTTTGTTCGCCGACAGAGCCGATGGATTACTTTTACCGCAATGCAGACGGCGACGAAGTCGTGTTTGTGCACGAGGGAGAGGGCGAGCTGCAAACGATCTTCGGCACGATTACCTACCGTCCCGGAGATTATTTGGTCATTCCGATCGGCACGACGTATCGGATCGTGCCCAGTGTGCAGAGCCGCTTTTTGGTGATTGAATCGCAAAACGAAATCGTCCCTCCGAAGCGCTATCGCAACGAGCACGGTCAATTGTTGGAACATTCCCCTTTTTGCGAACGGGACATTCGCGTACCGGAAAAGCTGGTGACACACGTAGAGAGCGGCCAGTTCGAAGTGCGCGTCAAGCGCCAATCCGTTGTCTACAGCTACTTTTTCGACTTCCATCCGTTTGACGTCGTAGGCTGGGATGGCTACTTGTATCCGTACGCGCTGAGTGTTCACGATTTTGAGCCGATTACCGGGCGCATCCATCAGCCGCCTCCGGTGCATCAGACGTTTGCCGGACAAAATTTTGTCATCTGCTCGTTCGTGCCGCGGATGTACGACTACCATCCGCAGGCGATCCCCGCTCCGTACTACCACAGTAATGTGGAGAGCGACGAGGTGTTATACTATGTGGATGGCAACTTCATGAGCCGAAAAGGCGTATACGAAGGATCGATCACACTGCACCCGATGGGCATTCCGCACGGGCCGCACCCGGGCAAAATCGAGGCGAGCATCGGCAAAAAGGAAACGATGGAGCTGGCGGTCATGCTGGATACGTTCCAGCCGCTTTACGTCACAAAAGAAGCGTTGGCAGTGGAGGACGAAGCGTACATGTCGAGCTGGCTGCCGTCCGAGTGAACACAAAAGCGGCCGTGAGCGTTACGGTTGATCGCAAGTGGTCGCATCACTTACCATAAATAACGTCGAGACGTTTTTCGCGTAAAAAAGGCGGGATCACGATGGAAATCAGGATTGACGAGTTACAAAGGCAGGAGAAGTACAAACTGTTGATCGGCTGCATCATTCCCCGGCCTATCGCCTGGGTGACTTCGCAGGATGGCAACGGTGTCATCAACGCCGCTCCTTTCAGCTATTTCAATGTGGCGAGCATCGAGCCGATGATGGTGTCTGTCGCTGTCATGCGCAAGCCGGGCAGCGTCCGCAAAGATACGGCGCAAAACATCGTGGAGACGGGCGAGTTTGTCGTCAACATGGTGGATGTTCACAATGTGGACGCCGTCAACCAGACATCTGCCGACTATCCGCCACAAGTGAGCGAGGTCGACGCACTCGGCCTTGCCGTTGCTCCTTCGTCGGTTGTTGCGGTTCCAAGACTTTTGGCATCGCGGATTCATTTTGAATGCAAGCTGCACCAGGTCGTCGAGTTGGGAAGTCCGACTACATCCGACCTGATCATCGGGGAAGTTGTGCACGTACATGTAGCCGACGAGCTGTATCACGCCGGGCGAATTGACGCCCATGCCTTCGCACCCGTAAGCAGGCTGGCAGGGCATACGTATGCCACTTTGGGAGATTTGTTTGACCGCCCGCGTCCCGTCTACGAGCCTGACCCTGCATCCAAGTAATCGCGCTTGTAGACAGAGAAAAACCGTTCCGGCAGGCAGCTGGAACGGTTTTTGGCGTTCTCTTGTTCGCTAGTTCAGACCGGGATAACGGGAAATGGCATCGGGTCTGATCCAGCTGTCGTAATCGGAGGAAGTCCCGGCATTGGCAGGCGTGCCATAAGGAGTGGCGTTCGGCTCCTGGCCCAGCGGGTGAACGACGCTTTGCTGGTAGTACAAATTCCGATCGCTTTGGATGTAGGAGCGTTCCTGCCCATCAGCCGTACAGCCGCCAAGGAGCAAGCCTGTGAAGAGGAACAGAAGAAACCGCATCATGCTTCACCTCGTTAGTAGCGTGACTATTCTGCGCGGTTTTCATACGCGAAAAGCCGATATCCGTCTAGGGGCTGAGGACAAATCCCTCTATGGGCCATTTTGCCGCGCTACGCACTAGGGTATCCTTAATACATATAAGGCAAGCGGATATTGTAGAGGAAGGATTGGTTCCCATGGAAAGACGTTTATACCGCTCTTCGCAAGACAAGCGACTGTTTGGGGTTTGTGGAGGCATTGCCCAGTTTTTGCGGGTTGATTCGACGCTTGTACGTGTAGGCGTTGTCATTTTGACTGTTTGTACAGGATTTCCGATCCTGATCTATCTGCTCATGGCGATGATCATGCCAAAAGAACCGAGCTGGGCATTTGCCGGTGACGGATTTGGCTTGTACGACACTCCGAAGGCTGGACATTCGCGGATGAACGATCTCGATTCGGAAATTGACCGTCTGGAGAAACAGGCGCTGGTGCAGGAAGTGCATCGTTTGCGGGAAGAACTGAGCAAATACAGAGGCTTGTAAGCAGCAAAAAGGGTTCCTTGTCCACTTGGCACGGGGAGCCTTTTTCTTTTGGCGAAAAGGCAAGCTGTTCGGGCGCAACTGGCTGAGGAAAATTATTGGCGGAAATCCAGTCAACTTCGGCATCCCGGTGCATAACATGTAAGGTGGAGAATGTACATAGGGAGGGAACGGCAGTGTATCTCGGCGTGTTCGATTTGAATCAGCGTCTGGAGCAGACTCGCAAAGTTTTGCGGGAAAAGCAGCACCTGAAAAAGCTGATTGAAGAAGACATCCAAGAGCTGGAGAAAGACGTAAAAGCCTTGGAAGAAATGACCAACAAAGAGAAGTACGCAACAAGCGGCCAGCATTAAGGATGCGCGTAAAAAAGGATGCGGGCTTGTGAAAACAGAGAAAGTGGCGACCGCCCAAACGGCAGTCAGCCACTTTTTTGCGTCCTGTCTTTTATTCGCGAGGCGAGGCGTCGAGCAGCTTTTCCACAATCGTCGGCACCATCCGGATGGCGGCGCTGTCTGTTCCGTACGTCTGACTGTCGGCGTACGTTCCTTCCATCAACAGCATCAGTGTGTAGGCCAACTCACATGGATTCGCGGCACCAAGCGCCGTTGTGCGTTCCAGGAAGGCATCCGAAATCCGTTTCTGATGCGTGCAAACCAGTTCGCGAACCGGATGGGCGGTGTCGGGAAACTCGATCGAGACGTTGATGAAGCAGCAGCCGCGAAATTCCGGGGAAGACGCCTTGGCAGCCAGGTCGGCAAAAAACTGGATCAATTGCTCCCGAGGCTGGTCGGGATGCTTGGCCATGCTTTGCTCCCACTCTTGCCAGAAAACGGTCTGCTTCTTTTGCATGTAGGCCAAAATCAAGTCTGACTTCGAGGAAAACTGGCGGTAGACGCTCATTTTGTTCAGTCCGGCACGTTCCACGATAGCGTCTACACTGACGGCATGGATGCCTTCCTGGTAAAACAGTTCTTCGGCTGCGTTCAAAATGATTTCTTGCGCTTTGGCGCGGGGCACCCTGGTTCGTTTGCTTGTGGTCATGGCAGCGTCCTGCTCTCTGTTACGATTTCCAAATATCCGCGACGATCTCGAAAGAACGCACCCGATCGGCGTGGCGGTACATTTGCGTCGTAATCATCAGCTCGTCCGCCTGGGTCGCTTCCAAAAGCTCAGACAGTTTGCTTTTCACGGTATCCGGGGCGCCCACGATTGAGGAGCGGAGTTGGGCCTGCACCGAAAGTTTCTCAAACTCGCTCCACAGCTCATCCATATTGTCCACGGGCGGCTGGATCGGTTTCAAGTCGCCGCGCACGAGGTTGAGAAACGCCTGGTAGTGCGAGGTGGCCAATCGTTCGGCAAGCTCGTTTGTATCAGCCGCCATCACATTGACGCCCACCATCGCGTAAGGCTCGGACAATACCTCGGAAGGGCGGAAGGCGTGGCGGTATGTCTGCAAGGCAGGCAATGTGTAGTTGGGGGAAAAGTGTCCGGCAAAAGCGAAGGGAAGCCCGAGCAGCCCAGCGAGACGCGCGGAAAAATCGCTGGAGCCGAGCAGCCAGATCGGAATGTTCAAGCCTTCGCCGGGAATGGCGCGCAAGGCACCGGGAGCATCGCTCGTACGCGGACGCAAATACTCGCGCAGTTCTTCCAAAAGCTCAGGAAAGTCATCCCCGCCAATCCGCAGGTCGCGTCGCAACGCACGCGCCGTCCGCTGATCTGCTCCGGGAGCGCGGCCCAACCCGAGATCAATCCGCCCCGGATAGAGCGATTCGAGAGTGCCGAACTGCTCCGCGATGACGAGTGGGGCGTGATTGGGCAGCATAATCCCGCCGGAGCCAACGCGCATTGTCGATGTCCCTCCCGCGATGTGGCCGATCAGGACAGAGGTAGCAGAGCTGGCGACGCTGGGCATGGCGTGGTGCTCCGCGAGCCAGTAACGGTGAAAGCCCCACTTCTCGACTTTTTGGGCGAGGTCAAGGCTGTTTTGGAACGACTGGGCAGCTGTACTGCCTTCTACAATAGGAGCGAGATCCAGCACAGACAGCGGAATATCGCGCAATGTTTTTGCCATGGAAAGGGAACCCTCCTTTTGGGGTGTCAGAATGTTACTGGTTAGTAACAAACGTACTTGCATCTTACGGGGAGGGGAGGCTGCTGTCAATGTTTCGATCGGCTGTGGCAGCACATTTGCGATCTGGTTCCAGTGTAAAGGATTTGTAAAGAAACCCGTAAAAACAATTCATAACCTTATAGTTATATTATACTCTTTGTGAAGAGAGGAGGGATATGGAGCATGGACATTTTGGAGTTGGCAGACAGTCTAAAAGCGCTGGGCGATCCCACGAGGCTGAAGATGATTGCTTTATTGAAGCTCCGGGACTTTTGTGTTTGTGAATTGGTTCCGATCTTCAAAATTTCTCAGCCAGCGGTATCTAAGCATGTCGGGCGGCTCAAGGCTGCTGGATTTGTCACGGAAACTCGAAAAGGCCAGTGGGTGATTTATTCCTTGAATCGAAGCAGATTGGCAGAAGTAGGATACGGATTGAGTCAATTGCCCGACCTTTCTGCCGAGATCGAGGAACTTGGTAAGCAAGGTTTGCTAGTGACGTGCGAGTAAGAAAGGAGGGGCAAAAGTGGGTGAACACACAGGAAAGCGTTTGTCTTTCCTAGATCGCTATTTGACCGTGTGGATATTTCTTGCCATGGCATTCGGAATTGGAGTCGGCGTTTTCATTCCTGATACGGTTGCCATCCTGAATCAATTTCAGGTCGGAACTACATCTATTCCGATCGCAATCGGGCTCATTTTGATGATGTATCCGCCGCTTGCAAAGGTGCGCTATGAAGAATTGGGGCGGGTGTTTCGCGACGGGAAAGTGCTGGGGTTATCCCTTGTACAGAACTGGGTGATTGGTCCGATTTTAATGTTTGTGCTAGCGATTGTTTTCTTGCAAGGCTATCCCGAGTACATGGTAGGTCTCATGATGATTGGGCTCGCTCGCTGCATTGCAATGGTCATTGTATGGAACGATCTTTGTAAGGGAGACACTGAATACGCGGCGGGACTGGTTGCCTTCAATTCAATCTTTCAGGTCTTGTTCTATTCCGTTTATACGTACATTTTCATTACAGTTTTGCCAGAGTGGTTCGGTTTGCAGGGGATGGTGGTTGACATAACTATCGCTGAAGTAGCCAAAAGCGTCTTTATTTATTTGGGGGTGCCGTTTCTTGCAGGGATGATCACACGCTATACGTTGGTCCACCGAAAAGGGCGTACCTGGTACGAGAGCGTGTTTGTCCCAAAAATCAGTCCGATCACGTTGATCGCTCTGCTGTTTACGATCATTGTCATGTTCTCGATCAAAGGGGACGTCATCGTCGCGCTTCCGCTGGATGTTGTGCGGATTGCGATTCCACTGTTGATTTACTTTGTCATTATGTTTTTGGTGTCGTTTTTCATGGGGAAAAAGGCAGGAGCTCCTTATCCAGTAACCTCTACGCTGGCGTTCACCGCTGCAAGCAACAATTTCGAATTGGCCATCGCTGTTGCCGTGGGCGTCTTTGGGCTCCACTCCGGGGCTGCGTTTGCTGCGGTGATCGGCCCACTGGTAGAGGTGCCCGTGATGATTGCACTCGTGAATTTGGCACTTTGGTTTCAGAAGAAGTATTTTCATCCAGGCCAAAAGTAAAGGAGAGTCCAACATGGTTAACAAAGCATTCGTCTATTTTCTTTGCACGGGCAACTCTTGCAGGAGCCAAATGGCCCACGGTTTTTTACAAGCGCTTGGCGGGGGAAAGTACGAGGTGATGAGTGCGGGGCTAGAAGCGCATGGGCTGAATCCCCGGGCTGTAGATGTGATGAAAGAAGCAGGAGTAGATATCAGCCATCACACTTCCGACAAGATTGATCCTGTGATTTTAAAAAAAGCGGATTACGTCATTACGTTATGCGGGCATGCAGATGAGAATTGCCCTTTGATCCCGAACGAAAACGCAATCAAGCTGCATTGGGGGTTCGATGACCCAGCCAAGGCAACAGGGACGGAGGAGGAAGTAAAGGAGCAGTTCCGAACCGTTCGTGATGCCATCAGGAAGCGTGTCGTCCAGTTCGTGGAAGCAGGAAAATAACATGAAATGCCCCCGGTTCTCGGATAGGTAAGCGGGGGCATTTTCCAATATCAAAAAAAATTGATGTAATCCGTTGCTTTTGCAAGATTTTGGTGATACAGTTAATACATCAAAAAAAGTTGATGCAGGTGAGACAGGATGAAGCAAGGAGATATAAGCGGGACATTTGAACAATATGAAGCCAAATTTAAAGCTCTTGCGGATCGGAAGCGACTGCAAATCATGTACGAACTGACGCAGCGCGGCAAGGTTTGTGTATGTGATTTGGCAGAAGTGATGGATATGGCACAGTCCAAACTGTCCTATCATCTCAAAATCCTTCTCGATGCCAATCTCATCCAAAAAGAGACGGATGGAACATGGAACTACTATCAGCTGAACGAAACTCAGATCAATCACCTTCTTTCCGAAGAGCTTTGTTGTGTGTTCCGTTCTAGCAACACTTGTTACTAAAATTTTTTTATTCAAAACATCAATTTTTTTTGATATTTAAATCAAATTTTTTTGATATTGAGGAGGAACAGTCATGTTGTATGCTCATATTGGGATTAACGTAACAAATCTGGAGAAGTCGATCGCGTTTTACTCTAAGCTGTTTGACGCTGAACCTGTCAAAGTAAAGCCTGATTACGCGAAGTTTCTTCTGTCTTCTCCAGCTTTGAATTTTACGCTGAATGTAAGCCGTGAAGTGACCGGGAATCAAGTGAGCCACTTTGGATTTCAAGTCGCTTCGACAGAGGACGTCCTCATCCATAAAACACGTTTGGAGAAGCGCAATCTTTTTTCGAATAAAGATGAAAGGAACATTACCTGCTGTTATGCAACCCAGGATAAATTCTGGGTACACGACCCGGATGGAAACGAGTGGGAGTTCTTTTACACGAAAGCAGATGCAGATACTCATCGGGAGATTGCAGCAGTTTGCTGCACGCCTGAATCCGAGAACGGGAATGAGGAGACAAAGAGCTGTTGCTGATGGCGAAATGGGGGAGGGCCATATGAAAATGGCGAGAATGTAGATTTACCATAGCCAGCGGAGTCAAGGGAGTGAGGTGAGGCAAACCCTTGACTCGTCGGCAGATGGATTGAGCAATGCAACTGAGTCCTGTACTTATTGCTTCGTCAAAATAACCGGCCCGTTCGCCGTAATAGCAATCGTGTGCTCGTACTGGGCAGACAGCTTGCCGTCGCGGGTTCTGGCCGTCCAACCGTCGGCATCGACAGTGGCGTGGTAGGTGCCGATATTGAGCATCGGCTCGATCGTGATGACCATGCCTTCTTTCAGGCGCTGACCCCGTCCTGGAGGGCCGAAGTGCGGAACGAACGGCTCCTCGTGCATTTCCTGTCCGATTCCGTGGCCGGTAAAGTCGCGCACAACCGAGTAGCCTTGTGCTTGGGCGTACGTTTGAATCGCGTGGGAAATGTCGCCGATCCGGTTGCCGACAACCGCTTGTTCAATGCCCAGGTACAGTGATTTTTCCGTGACTTCCAGCAGCTTTTTCGCTTCCGGTGAGACGGTGCCCACTTCGTACGACCAGGCCGAATCCGCCAGCCAGCCGTTTTTGCGCACAACCATGTCGATCGTGACGATATCTCCATCGCGCAGCGGTTCCTTTTTCGGGAAGCCGTGGCAAATCACGTCGTTAACGGAAGCGCAGGTGGCGTACGGGTAGCCGTGGAAGCCTTTTTGCTCCGGTGTTGCGCCGTGGCTCGCCAAAAACTCTTCTACAAATTGTTCAATTTCCCAAGTGGTTAGCCCAGGACGAATCATCTTCGCAATCTCGCGATGGCAGGCAGCCAAAATCTTGCCTGCTGCGTGCATCAGTTCGATTTCTTCGGGTGTCTTGAGGATAATCATCGACTCTCTCCTTGTCCTCGCGTAAGTTCAAATGCTCTCTATACAGTATACAGTGTAGACCTGTTTGGGGCTAATTGCCACAGTGAAAACGGCATGGTAGGATGAGGAAGAACTAAACAACCTGGGGGTAGGTAGCGTGGACAAGTTTCAAGAACATCTGGCGAACTACCAGATTCATGTAAAGGACGATATCGAAAAACGCGTCGCATTTATTCGCGAGCAGATTGACGGAAACGGGCTGGGCGGCGTAGTCGTAGGCATTTCCGGCGGGATCGACAGCGCCGTAACAGCGGCTTTGTGCGTGCGTGCCCTGGGCCGCGAACGAGTCGTTGGCATCTGGCTGCCAGCGTATTCGCAAAACGTTCACGCCGAAGATTCACAGCGTTTGGCAGAAGCGATCGGAATGAATTTGCATACAGTCGATGTGGGAGCTGCGTACGATGCGCTTGTTCCAGCTATTGAAGGAGTGCTCGCGCTCGACGACAAGACAAAAGGAAATACAAAAGCGCGCCTGCGCATGACCGTGCTGTACGCCGTAGCCAACCAGAAAGGCTATCTGGTTGCCGATACGTGCAACCGCAGCGAGATTCATGTCGGCTACATGACAAAAGGCGGAGACGGTCTGGCTGACTTCAACCCGGTAGCGAGCCTGACCAAGCACGAAATGCGCATTCTCGCCGCTGCACTTGGCGTGCCGGATGCGATCATTACGAAAGCTCCTTCCGCCGATTTGTGGGAAGGCCAAACGGATGAGCAGGAAATGGGCTTTACGTACGAAGACCTCGACCGCCTGCTGATTACCGGAGAAACCAGACCGGAGGCAAAAGAGCGCATCGATTACTTGCACCGCATATCCGAACACAAACGCAACCTGATGCCAGGTATTTAAGATGAGCGATTACAAGCTGTTTACGAGCTGCCTGTGGCAGACGACGAGTGCGGTCGTTTCGACGCCTGACCGACTGTATTTGTTTGACCCGGCCTATTTTCCGCACGAGATCGAGGCGATTGCCGAGTATGTGCAAAGTGCGCGAAACGGACGGGAGCTTGTTCTCGTCTTGACGCATGGCGACTGGGACCATATTGTGGGCTATCCCCGATTTGCCGATGCCAAGCTGATTGGGCACAAAAAAATTACCGACCCTGAGCGGCTTGCCAAAAAGCTGCAGAAGGCGAGGAAGTTTGACGGCTCGTATTATGTGAATCGTCCGTACGAGCTGAATCCTCCCGCGTTTGACAAGCTGGTCGAGCAGGTGGAAGCATGGGAAAAAGTGCGGTTTATCCCGGTTCCCGGTCATACGGTTGATCAGCTGGCGACGCTCTTTTGCGAGCAAAAACTGCTGGTCGTCGGCGACATGCTTTCCAACCTGGAATTTCCGTTTGTGGACGATAGCAGCGCGTACTTGTCGAGCTTGCAAGCGATTGAAAAGCTGGTCGTGGACGGCGAGGTTGAAGAGCTCATTCCGGGGCACGGCGTCCCGGCAAAAGGGCGCGAGTCAATTTTGCGCCGGATCAGACGGGACCAAGAGTATTTGCTTGCTGCCCGGAAGCTGATTTTCGAAGGCGTAGCGGCGGGGATGAGCGAGGAAGCGCTGGCTGAGAGCTTTCGGCAAATCTCTTACGACGGTGCGCCGATCGGCCAGTATTTGCAAGATTCCCACGAGCAAAACCGCATCGTGCTGATGAAGGAAGCTGTTTCACTGACAGGTTGATTATTAGGCAGTTTTGTACGATAATAGAAGTTACGCACAAAACTTTCTAGGAAAGAGGTGGAACAGATGTCGACGACTGAATTGATGCTGAGAACGAGCCTCGAAGGCCGCGTGAAACGTACGTTGCAAACGTATTTCCGCCGTCCTAACGACGTGTTGGTAAAAGAAAGCCTCGGAGCGAACGGCCTGTCCCCGGAACAAGTGGAAGTTACGATGGAACTGTTGAAACAAGACGCTACTGTTGCAGAAATCATCGAGCAACTGCGGGATAAAGGCTACTTGGCGTAACGCAAGATTGCGTACATAAAAAAGACCGGACGGACAAGAAATTGTCAGTTCCGGTCTTTTTTATACAGATATAAGATTCTTGTCCAGTATAAGTGCAACTAAGGCTGCGCCGCAGGCTTGGCGCAGCCAAGTTTTCTAATGCGAAGCGGTGGAGCCGCCGAATTTTCAGGGAGAGGTGCGGCCGTGGGTCACGGAGCGGCGCAGTTTTTTCCGGCGATACATCAGAAGAGCGCCATGTACCAAAAAATAGCTGGCGACTGCGACGACCATGCCCATAATCGCGCTTCCTGTGAAGTAGGCCAACCCTTTTTCTTTCATCCAGACAAGCCATTGCGGCCACGCTTCGTGCGGAGGGGCGGGGGGAGACTGTAACGGTTTTCCGACAAAAGCGTACCCAATATTGTAGTTCACGACCATGAAGATAGGCAGCACGAGTTTTCCGATGACAAACGCGATCAAACCCGCTGGCAGGCTGGCGCGAAACAGCCTGACCAGCGGAAAGAGCAGCAAAAAAGCGAGGCCGAAGGTGGGCAGGGTAATGAACTCGACAAAAATCCCGACGGAAAAGCCGCGGGCGACAAAAGAAGGCGCCCCTTTCATTCTGATCAGCTTGTAGTATTCGAATTTCAGTTTGCGGTACAGTTTGTTCCACATAGTTGCCTCTCTTTTGTCTGAACTCATGTTCTGTTTTTCCCAAAAAAGGCTTCGCTTGGGGGAAGCCAATTAACACAAGTATGTCCAGTTCTCCTGGCAAAAATTGATACCCCTTTGTCCACGCCGACCGAGAGGAGCGTTCATTTGTGAATGCTGCTATCTTTTGGCATAATGGAGAGGGCAGACCCGCAAGAAAAGTGGTGGAAGTTATGGCAGAAGTGATGACTACATTTGGCGACTACATTGCGCAATACGGATACGGAGCCTTGTTTGGCTTGTTTTTTCTGGGAATTTTGGGGATGCCGCTGCCAGAAGAAACGCTGCTCGTTTTTTCCGGTTTTCTGGTTTCGACAGGTCAACTGGCTTATTGGCCTACTTTTCTCGTCTGCTTTCTCGGCTCGATATCAGCGATGACGACGGCCTACTGGATCGGGCGAAAGCTGGGCTTCCCTTTTTTAGAGAAGTACGGGAAGCGGCTCGGCATGGGGTACACCGTCTACAAAAAAACGGAAGAATGGTTCAATCGGGTAGGAAAATGGGCGCTGCCGCTCGGCTATTTTATCCCTGGCGTGCGACAGTTTACCGCCTACTTCGCGGGAATTACGAGACTTCCGTTTCCGACATTTCTGCTGTACACGTATACGGGCGGCCTGTTTTGGAGCCTGTTGTTCGTCACCTTGGGCTGGCAGTTGGGAGAGCGCTGGGATGAACTGTTCGATCTCATCTCGCGCAATCTGGCTATATTCTTTATCGCATTGTTTGCAATCATTGCCGGCTGGTCTTATTTGCGGCATCGGGCAAGTTTGAAGAAACAAAAACGGAGGGGAATGCAATGAGTGAAGAGAATCGGCAAGACAATAACCTGCCAGTGATTCGCGAGCCTGAGCAGTTGGTTCCGCTACAATTACCCGAGGTGCATCAGCGTTTCTACGACAAACTGCGGGCCAAAATCGAAGCTTTCATCAAAGACAAAGGCGTCAATGACACGGCAGCGAACTATATTTTGTTGGCGCCGGATCTGTTCGTGCTGCTCGCCCGTCTGCTTCTGGACAAGCGGGTAGGCGTTCAGTCCAAGGCGATTGCCGGGGTGGCGGTCGCTTATTTCATCACGCCGATCGATTTTATCCCGGAAGCGCTCGTCGGCGGCGTCGGGCTTTTGGACGACGTCGTTTTGGCAGTTTACGCCCTGCGGCGAATTTTGGTGGACGTGGATGAAAAAATCGTGCGCGAGCATTGGAATGGCAAGGAAGACTTGCTCGGTGTCATTACGAAGGTCGTGAAGTCGGCAGATGACCTCGTTGGCAAAAAAATCGTGAAAAAGCTGGAAGAGACACTGTTCCGAAAAAAATAAACAGGATGGGACACGAATGACAAAATATTTGCTGGATTATCAAGAGGGAGAGAGAGTCGTCGCCTTTTGCCTGGTGAAAAGCAAAGAGGCTGGCGTGGCGAGCAACCAGAGCGAGTATTTGAATCTGGAGCTGGGAGATCGCTCCGGCACGCTCATGGCCAAGCTGTGGGATGTCAGCCCTGAAATGAAAGAGTGGATCGCCGTAAAATCTGTGGTGAAAATCGACGCCGCCGTCCAGATGTACCGCGGGAAAAAGCAGCTGGTGATCCAGCGCATTCGCCCGGCAGCCGCATCGGATGAAGTGTTGATGGAGTCGCTGATCCCTGTATCCCCGGTTCCGGTGGACGAGCTGTGGACGAAGCTCATGCAGACGGTAGACAGCTTGAAAAGCGACACGCTGCGAGCGATTATCCGCGAGGCGTTGGCCACGGAGGAAATCAGCGAGCGGCTGAGGCAGTACCCGGCAGGGGTAAAAATGCACCACAATTACTACCACGGACTGCTGGAACATATCGTTTCCTTGCTGTCAGCGGCGCAAAGCTTGCTTCCGCTCTATCCGCAGGTCGATAGAGATGTCCTCTACGCCACTTGCATCCTGCACGATATCGGGAAGCTGTACGAGCTGTCAGACCCGATTGCGCCGGACTACACCACGCCAGGCCAGCTGATCGGCCATCTAGTGATGGGCGTCGAGATGGTCAGCGGCATTTGCCGCAAGCTGGACATTCCGCTCGGAGACGCCGAGGTGCTTCATCTCAAACATTGCATTTTGAGTCATCATGGGGAAGTGGAGAACGGCTGGGGAAGCGCCGTATCCGGCAAGACTCCGACGGCTGTCTTGTTCCATTACCTGGACCAGATCGACAGCAAAATGAACGCACTCGGGCAAACACTCGCCGACATGGGCGAGGAAGACGAGTGGGCGTACGCAGGTGTGCTCAGACGAAAAGTTTGGCGAGGCTACTAATCGTCATCTGGCAGCATGAAAAAGGAAAAGCACCAAAACCAGAAAGCCAACTGCTCGAATCAGGCAGTTGGCTTTTTTGTGCCGAACAAATTTTCTGAAACCTTTTCCTTCCTGTACCGTCTTACTACAAGATTGGCTTGCAAAGGAGGAGTTTGCTATGAAAAAAAGCAGCAAAATGATTGAAGTAATGCTGGTGGCGACAGTTCTCGCCGTGCCGGGAGCTGCGATTGGAACAGCGGCACCTGTCTATGCCTATGACGGCAAATCTGATCTCGAAGTCATTCCGCTGCCTGACGATATACGCAAGCTTTTGGTCGATTTGAAGGAAGATTACGTGCCGCTTTTGTCCGACCTGCACGTCGATGCGATCGGAAAAGGCAGCAAGTCCGAGACGATCCTTGCTCTGTCCGACCGAAAAAGCGTGATTACCGCAAATATTTTTCTCGATCTCGTCGTCGATGCAGATGGAAACATTACTTCCTTAAAACTGAATGGCGCTGACCGTGATCAGCAAAAGTGGGACAAACAAGCAACCTACAAAAAGCTGACGGATTTTATTCGCGAGAACGTGCCTGACCATATCGTCATAGCGACACAGCCCATGCTCTCTACAGAGCGGAAAGCGGGACTCGACCGCCTGGCAGTCGTGCCGTTTTATCCGGTGCTCAACGGCGTCTGGGTGAAAAAGGAGATGGGTCGCGCCTATATCGATGCTTCGGGACAGATTGTGCACTTTTGGCAAGAGAAAAAGAAGCTTCCACTGGCAACGGAGGTAGCTGACCCGAAAAAAGCGATCGCTCTGGAAAAGGCGGCGAGCGCGTGGGGCAATGACCTGGACGTGCAGCTTGTTTACGATACCGCTGCGGGCAAGCTCGTATACGAGCCGGTCAAGCTCCCGGTTGTGGATGCCCTGACCGGAGAAATCGTCCCGGAAGTCACTGTCACGGCAACGGAAACCGTCAAGCTGAAAGGAACCGCTGGCAACTCAAGCTGGGGCGATCGCACTAAAATGGAGGAGTGGCTTGCGAAGAACTTCGCGCTGAAAATGAGCAGCCTGACATTCGAGGCCCCATCCGTGAAACAAAAGAAACGCGACACCGATCTGTACGAGTGGAACGCGAGAATGTACCAGAGTGCCTCGGTGCTGGTAGAGCGGAAAACGAAGTCGTTGCTTGCCTTTTCCCTGGATGGCTCGGCCCAAAGCGAACGGGAAAAACCGCTGAGTGAAGATGAAGCAAAAGCGTTGGCCCTCCGTTTTGCAGAAACGAATTTGTTGTCCAGGGAACAGAGCTTTGTGGTCAAACAAACCCGCCCGGTTGACTACTTGCCCGGATGGGCCGATCAAAATGTGGTGCGGCCGCTCTACCAGTACGATTTTTATCCCGAGGCCAATGGAATCCGCGCGAAAACTCCGCTGTTTACCATCGAAGTAGACGCGAAAAAAGGGAACGTCGTCAAAGCAAAGGTGAACGAAACAGCCGCGATGCCAGCCGCGTTGGACAAACAAGGGGTCATCGGTCAGGAGCGAGCCAAAGAGCTGTTGTTGAAGCATGCTGCTTTGCGCCTTGCGTACTTCTATCCGCAGATCGGCGGGCAGACAGCTGCCACTCCGCAGCTCGCGTATGTGCCGACGGCGGATACGGAAGCGTTGCAGGTGGAAGCCAAAACAGGCGAAGTAGCGGGCAACTGGCGTGAGCTGACCGAGTAACCAAGACAGGCAACGACCCGGCGTGGCTGTGTGCTGCCGGGTTGTTTGCATGGATTGTCCCATGCCTTTCTTTTCAAAATAGACAAACACTTCACAGCTAGTAGGATTTTTTTGCTTTTTGTAGAATATCTTCTTGATTCCCATTTGATTTGGCAAAAATGCCGATCACGAGAAGGAGAAAGTGCATGAAACGGCCAACCTATACCCTACCAAGTATTGTCAAAAAGGTGTTCCGGTCCGGCGAGCGCTCCCTCCCACGTACGGAGATTTGCTCCCGGATGGAAGTGAATGAGCTGACGGCTTTTTTGGATCTGGATAGCGCGACACTACTTGATAAAGTGTTGAAGATGGAGCAGTCGCCTGTACGGATTGCCAGCTCGGAGGCGATCGTGGAGATCACTTACCAGCCGCATCAGGTGTACGATTTGGCGCACCGCTTTTTGCGCGATACCCAAACGCCTAAAAAGCTGGAACAGATCGTCGCTGAGTTGCGCCGTCAGACGCAGTTTGGCTGGAATCAGATCCTTCGCATGTTGCAATTGGAACGCGACCCTCGCTTTGTTCAGTATCAAGGCGACGACCGATGGTTCCTGGCAGAGTGGACGCAGGCAAACGACCAAGTCTACGATTTTTGCCGGGATAACGGCATCACGCACGTAGCTGCCCGCTCGCTTGTCCATTTTCTGGAGCAAGAGGTGGGGATCGCCGGGGATGCCGCTTTTCTGCCCCTGCTGGATGACCGATTCCGGGTCGAGGGAGAAACGCTGTATATCATTGTTCGCAGTGAGGAAACCGATGAGGAGCTGGCTGCGGAAGAAATCGCAGCGGCGGACTCTTCTGAATCGATAGCCGTCATCGAGAATGAAACAGAGGAAGTTGCACCCGAAACAGCAAGCCCGTTGCATCAGGAACCGAAACAAGAAGAAACAATTTTTACCAAGGAGGAAACGAACATGACAAACGCTACGAATGTACGAGTGCTGGAGGAAGTACAACAATTGCTGCAAGAAGCAATCAGCCGCCTGGAAGGCCGCAATCAGGAGATGTCCCAGGAAGTCGTCGCGCATTTCCAACAAAGCAATATGCAAGCTATAGAAGTGCTGATGAAAGAGAAACATAAGCATGAGCAAATCGTACTTGGCATTCAGCAAGTACTGGCAACCAGTGAGCAACAATGAGTAAACTTGAGGCCATGATCCGGTTGGAACAGCGATTTGATTTGCTGCGCGACATCATCGCGAGTTATCGGATTCGCCTTCAAGACATGGAGCGGGAAGTGGTGGAACTTTTTGCCGCCAACCAGCTCTCTGCTATATCTACATGCATGAGCGAAAAGCAGCGCATCGTCCGCTTGATGAACCGTCTGGAGCTGTTTATTTCCCAGTGGGAAGGCAACGGCGATGTGGGAATCGCACATGAGCCAAAACGAGAACACTTGAACACATGATGGAAAATGCGGTAATATAGGGGGATTGTGTAGGATTCCCCGCGCATGCCGCGTGGGATGGAAAGGAGATCCAAACCCTCTATGTCAGTAGGAAGAAACGAACTGTGCCCGTGCGGGAGCGGAAAAAAATACAAGAAGTGCTGCGGAGTCGTTACACCGATTACCGAACTGCGCAGCCGTCATGAACAAAAATTGCAGAAAGAATATGCAGGCTGGGTCGAGCGTCTGAACCATTTCGTAGGTGGCAATGTCACCAGCGAGACCATTTCCGAAGCGCGCAGCCGTTTTGCAGCAGAAGTGGGCTTGACCGAAGAAGAAGTCACGCGTCCAGAGTGGGCTGCGCATTTCTTCAACTGGTGTGTCCTGGATGTGAGAACAGGCGGAAGCACGCTGCTGGAGAACTACATCAAGCAGCACGGCCGCCGGATGGAGCCTGACCTCCGTCGTGCTTTTGCAGGCTTGCATCTGAACGTATACGAGATCACGGAAGTAGACCGCGATGTCATGACGGTTCAACATCCGCTCACTTTGGAAAAGCATTACATTTTGCGTTCCAATAGCCTGAATGTCATGCCAGGCCAGATGATCGTCGGTCGCCTGTTGAACCTCGGCTTGCGCAACATGCTCTTTTCCGGCAGCATCATTTTGCAGCCGCATGTCAAAGAAAGCTTGCTGGAATGGCTGAATCAGCATCCGGAAGTGGAGCATGCGGCAGAAGACGCGGGCAAAAGAGTGTATACGACGGAGCTGTACCGTTTCATCGTTCAGTTCGGCGGGACAGAAACAGGCAGCGAACAGCCAGCATCTGGTCAAGGCACCTTGCTGCGCCGCACGTATGTGTTGCCCAATCGCGATCAGCTTTCCAAAGCGATCGAGGCCAATCCAGCTTTCGAGCTGAAAAAGTCCGATGGCGCCAAGGAAATCTGGGTATATGCGACACGCAAGGAAGAGCATCTGTTCCCGGCGCTGAAAGATGCGTTGCTTGAACTGTATGAAGTGCAGGCAGAGGCAATTTTGGAAGGCGACAAGCTGTATCTGGAAGGATACGCTTCGGAGCTGGAGGAAGTGGCGCAGCTGCTTTTGCTGCTCGCTTACGAAAAAGAGGAAGAGATTCGCGTCCTGACCTCGACTGGTTCCAGACTGTCCAAAGGAACCTTGTTCATTACGAGCCAGCCGACATTGCCGCCAAAAGTATTGCAATGGGCTGTGCAGACGTATTTTGCGGAAAAATGGCTGGTGAACCCGCAGGATGCGCTCGACGACCTGCCTCCTGTTTTGGTGGCGGCGTCAGACAGCAAAGAGCTTCACGCCAAGCTGGAAAGCCTCCTGGTGCAAATGGAACAGGATCACAAAGTAGGACAAGGCATTGCCCGTTTCATTCGGATGGACATGCTCCGTCCGCGCCTGAGCCTGTCCAATGCCAGCCTGCACGTGAACAACCTGCTCAACCGACCATTGATCGAAGGCTTGCCAGAAAGTGTGTACACCGTGCATCCTGACCGACTCGCTGACATCAATCGCTTCGTGCAAGAGATGACAGAAGGCAAGTCGGAAGCTACGGTCAAAAAATATGATGAGGTTATGAACAACTTCCGCTCTTTTGTCAGAGGCGCGTTTGGCCCTGCGTTTACCTGGGAGCAGCTGCGCAAGGAGGAGCTTGCTTATTTCCTCGTTCATGACATTTTTACCCGTGCAGATGCTGCGACGAAAACGTTGGCAACAAACCTGCTGTCTGTTCTGACCGCATTCTTCAAGTGGCTGGACAAGCAAGGAGCCAGTGCCTTGTACGCGAACATGCAGTCTTTGCTGGCAGAGCTGAAAGAGACGCTGCCAGAAGCATACCGTTTGCGTGGCGTACTGGAAAAGGAAGCCAATCAGAACTTGTACGGCAACACTTCCGCTCCGAAAGAAGTAGCAGAGGAAACGCTGCTCTTGCTGGATACAGCCGCAAACGGCTGGGTTGCCAAACGTCCTGATGGTGAAAAAATCACGTTGGCTATCGCTGCTGACGGAAAAGACGTGCTGGCGCCTGACTGGATGATTTCCGGCGTGTTTGGCAAAGGCGAGGATGGCAACTGGCGTCTGTACAGCACGCCTGAGCTGTATCCGCCAGCGATTGCCCATTTGCTGGGTGTGCCGACTGGCGTCTTGGTATAAAAACAAAACCCGAGGAATCGCTCCTCGGGTTTTTTCTTTTGACGCAAAAGCGTGCTGTTATTGCACCCACGATTGCAAGGTTTTGTCTTTCGGCAGCAAAAATCCGACCAGACCAATTAACGGGAGCACCGAGCAGAGGGTGATGACGAAGCCAAGGTCGAACATATCTGCCAGGTAGCCAAAAGCGAGAGCACCCATGCCGCCCATGCCGAAAGCCAAGCCAATAATCAAGCCGGACACGGTGCCGATTTTGCCTGGCAAAAGCTCCTGGGCATAAACAACGGTGACCGAAAAGCTGGACAGCATGATGAAGCCGCTTACGAGCAGAAGGGGAAAAGACCAGAAGCCGGAGACGTAAGGCGTCAGCAAGGTCAACGGCAACGCGCCGAGTGTCGAGAGAATCAGCAGATTGCGTTTTCCGAACCGATCCGACAGAGGGCCGCCAAAAAAGGTGCCGATGGCTCCGGCGAGCAGGAAGCCGAACACAACTAGCTGGGCGCTGGAATAATCCATATGTTTGACGTACATCAAGTAAAATTGATAAAAGCTCTGATAGCCCGCATTCATCCAGGAGCGGACGCTGACGATCAGGATGAGCAGCCACAAGGCGACGAGCCGCTGCTTTCGGTTCGTGTACGTCACGACCGCGGCAGCGGCTTTTTTCAGCCTTTGTTGACCGCGATACCACAGCGCCACGTAAAGCAGAACGCCGCTTGCCAAAACCGCCGGAAGCAAAAACCAGGCCGCTCCCGGCTGGCCGAGATTGGCGAAGACGAGAATCGTCATGAGCGGAGCAAGCGCTTGGCCTGCGTTTCCGCCGACCTGAAAAATCGATTGCCCCAAGCCGCGGCGCGGGCCGGATGCCTGATGCGCAAAACGGGACGCCTCCGGGTGAAAGACAGCGGAGCCGATACCGACACAGGCAACAGCGACGAGAACGAAGGAGTAGCTGCCTGCAAAAGCGAGAGCGAGCATCCCGAGCCCGGAGACGAGCAAGGCAAGCGGAGGCAGAAACGGCTGTGACTTGCGATCGGAGAAGTAACCGACAACAGGCTGCAAGACGGATGCAGTCAGGTTCATGACCAAAAGAATGAAGCCGACTTGTGTGAAGGTCAACGCCAGATTCTTTTCCACGATGGGAAGCAAGGCCGGAATGACCGCTTGCAAGCTGTCGTTCAGCAAATGAACGAGACTGATGGCAAACAGCATGCGATACACGGTAGGTGCTGCTGTTGTTGCCCCAGACGCTTGCAGCGGTGTCGATGTGGCACTCATGTCAGTTCATCTCCATTATTCAGAGTGGGAAAATCGTGCAGCTTCTTGTTCAGTGAGAAGTTGCCGTTGACTTTTTCTCACTGTAGCACGGATGGGCTGGAGGCGTCATCACTGTCTGGATGGAATATGCCGACGAGATATACGCTTCGTCTTCCACGATGAAGTTTTGGGATCGGTAGGTAAATGCAAATGCGTTGTCGAAAAGATGAAGGACGAGACCATGAGCAAAAGGCTGGGAGGAGTGCCGAAGTGCTGAAAGGGATTACCGAATACTGGCTATGCGTGGGTGGAGCCAATGTGGACGTGCAAGGAGTCACTTCTGCCAGATTGCTGCCTGGAACGAGCAATCCGGGGCATGTTCAGCAAGTGGCAGGCGGAGTAGCTCGTAATGTGGCAGAAAATCTGGGATGGCTTGGGGAAGAAGTACAGCTTTTTGCTCTTGTGGGAGAGGATGCTGACGGGGAATGGCTGCGGCAAGTGACGGCCAAAAGCGGAGTATCGACCCACGGGATGTTGCGGATTGCTGGCAAATCGACTGGCAGGTATTTGGCGATTCGCGATCTCGACGGAGAGCTGTACACAGCAGTGGCAGACATGGAAGTCAACGAGGCGTGGACAGAGGAGCTTGTCCGTCAGGCTATGGAGCGCCTGCCGCAAGCTGCCGGCCTGTTTATGGATGCAAACTTGCCCGTGCCGGTCATGCACGCCTTTTTGGAAGAGGCAAACAGGCTGGGAAAAATCGTTGCTGTCGATCCTGTCTCCGTGAAAAAGGCGGAAAAATGGCGGCCCTTTTTGCATGGGGTGCATGTGCTGATTGCGAGCATTGATGAGATAGAAATATTGTCCGGCCAATCGCTGCATTCCTTTAACGATGTGGAAGTATGCGCGAAACGATTGCTCGAACAAGGCGTGCGCCAGTTGATGATCAACTGCGGCGAAGCGGGCCTGTATTTGTGCCGGGAAGCCGAATCGATCTGGATCGCCGCTCCTCCTGCGCCGATTCGCGAAGCGGCATGCGACGCTTTTGCCGCGGGCATTCTTTTTGCGCAGCATCGGACGCCCCTGCTGCGGGAACAAGCGGCCTACGGAATGGCGCTTGCGGAAATGAGCCGCGACAAACATCGCCCTTACAATCTGGAACTGCTCATGCAGCGAAAACAGTCTTTTACTGGAAAAGAGATGCAAATTTTCGAGCGGGAATGAGGGTACATAGAACGGCGTACACTAATTGGGTATTTTGTCCCGAGGAGGAGTGTACATGGAAAAGAAGTCCAACGATGTGAACGGCAAGCAAGAAAGCCACGTGCGTCAAGGCGGCGATTCGCACCGCTCCAAGCAAAAGCAGCCAGATGGGCCAGTGCAAGGTTTTAGCCAGGCGCCAAAAGGTCTGCAATAAACAGCAAACCGATTGTGACCGCTTTGCCCAACGCAAGCGGTCACCTCTTTTTTCGGCAAAAAATGCCGGGACGTTTTTCACAGAAAAAAACTCCTCTATCGACAAAAACGGTAGGGGAGTTTTGCGTGAAAGGAACATTTTTCTACAAATGCAGACAATCCTATGGTACAATACCTGAATCAGATGATTACCAACAGAAGAAAATATTAGTTCATCTGGTTAAGTGGCACTGTTCCCAATTGTGCCTCCCTTTTCTTTTGTCAAAAAGCGTGCGCGAACAAGGAGATTGATACATATGCCAGAAACTGTTGCAAAAACACGCGCTTCTGCTCCGCGCAAGAAGAAGCAGCAGCCAACCCGTAGCCGGAAGCTGCGCAGATTCCTGACGATCTTCGCCTTGACGGTTCTGTTGCTGGTCGGCGGTGTCGCTGGAGCAATTTATTGGAAAATTGAAGACACTCTGGACGAAGTAACGAGCCCTGTAGAAAATGGTTTTACCTCTGAAGTATCCAAAAATGTGGACCCGGTCTATCATTCTGACAAGCCGATGTCCTTCGTCTTGCTCGGCTCCGATTCACGGCCAGAGACAGGCTCGATGAACACGGACGTGATGATTGTCGCGGTAGCCAACCCGGAGACGAAAAAAGTAACGATGGTTTCCATCCCGCGCGATACGCGTGTGAAAATTCCGGGATATCGCGATTATCACAAAATCAACTCGGTTTACGCCAACGGCGAGGCTGAGCGCAGACAGGCCGAGCGAAACAAGCAGACGCCGACAGAGGACGGAATTTCGCTCACGAAGAAAACATTGAACGAAATTTTGGGGATTCCCATCGAACATTACGTAGCGGTCGATTTTGATGGCTTCAAAGCTGTGATCGACGAGCTGGGCGGTGTCGAGGTCAATGTCGACCGCAAGCTCGTTTACGACGATCCGACTGACGATACGCACATCAACCTCAATCCTGGACTGCAGAAGCTGAATGGCGAGCAGGCGCTTGGCTATGTGCGCCACCGCCACGACAATCGGGGAACCAAGTATTACTCCAGCGATTTCGACCGCAATCGACGCCAGCAGGAAGTGATTCGTGCCGTCGTTGACAAGGTAGGCTCCCTGGATGGATTGACCAAAGTTTTCAACATCATGGACGTAGGGAAAAAGCATATACATACGGACCTGTCCAAAGAACAAATCAAGGGACTCGCGTACGACTTCAAAGGATTTAGCGCTTCGACGCTGACGACGCTGGACAACGGCGCTTATTGGCAAGGCGGCTATACGTTCCTGGAAAAAGAGAAGCTCGATCTGATTCGCGATTCCTTGCAAGCGGAAATGGGCGTGTCCGGCAATGTAGTAGCAAAGCTGAACAACTCCCCGACATTGGGATCAGGGGAATCAACTGTGTCGGCATCGAGCAGCAACCGATCGACCAAAAAGAAAACGACGGAGTCGGCAGCTTCGGCCAAGCCGAAAGCAAGCGAAGAGACGAAAAAGTCGACGGAGCAGGAAGTCGCAGAGGGCGAGGAAAGCGTGACGGATGGAACGACTCCACCGCCAGATGTAGCGAATCCGGAACAGCAGGGCCAGACGACTACACCTGAATCGCAGACGACAGTTCCGAATGGGACTGTCATCCAGCAGCCTCCTGCCGTTCCAGCAGGAAATAGCGGGACTACGGCACCACCTCCCGATATCGTTTCTCCGCCTGCAACCGGACAGGACGGCGGAGCACCAGCATCGAACCCGACAACGACTCCATCATAGCAAGCAGGCAAAGCACCCGTTTCTTGAAAAAGAGCGGGTGCTTTTTAATGAGGCTGGCAAAACGTTGCCAAGCCTTTTCTGTTTTCAATAGAACTTTTTTTATGAAAAATGAAACGAAAGGTTTAGAAAACACCAAATTCGTGGTACAATAATAATATGCTGATAAGACAGATTAATCAGAAAAATACTTACCTGACTGGAGGGATTTGGATGACGATTTTCTTGGTGAACCTGTTTCTGGTGATTGCCTTTGTGTACCTGATCAGCCGCCAACAAAATGAAGAGCTTGTGTACGATGAAGATTTTTTCCTCCAGAACCCCTCAGCGCTGGAAGAATATCAGCAAATGCCGATCGATTTCCAACACGCCTTTTTCCGCAAGCATAAAGAGTGGATCAAGGAAAAATATATGCGCGGGGAAAGCTACATTTTAGGCTATTGCCCAAACAAAGAAGTAAGACGCGCCTGGCTCTCTGAATTTATGAATCAAAAAAATATGAACAATACACCGACCCCTTCCTGAGCGAAGGGGTTTTTCGCGCACCGGGCAATCGTGCTATACTTCTAGCTGGATAGGGAATAACGCATTTACAGGAGGAACCATTTACCGTGCTGCAATTATTGGTAGAAAAACTAAATCAACTGCTGTCTACACGAGGGATGATTACGGATGTCGTTTTGCGTTCGGATCGCTCCTTGCTGGAAGACGAAGAAATGCGCGAGGTCATGATCACCTTCGCAAGCTCTTTTGAAGAGGAACAGCCGACGGCAACGATTCATCTTTTTTTGCTGGAAGACGAGCAGAGCTGCGAAGTTGAGGTAGAGATTCAATATCCGGGCAAACTCCAGGAAAAACAGGTTCAGGACTTGTGGGAGCAGGCGAGAGGGCGGGTAGCAGAATGCTCGGTTACCGAGAAACGCCGCTATACCGAGCCAGGCAAGCTGGTGGAGGCATCTGTACAGGTGGACTACCACTTTGTCGTGCAGACGCCAGAGCGTGCAGAGCAAGAGGCCGCGCTGAACGAGACGCTGGAGCGGTTTGCAGCGGATTTGGGAGAGCTGGTCAAGCTGGGATAAGCCGGGACGAACAAAGCGAAGCACAGGCCGGGAGGGACACCTCGCGGCTTTTTTGCTTCCCGGTCTAGAAAGAAAGGCAAGCGGTTTGCTGCAAAGGCGGCAGGCGCTCCCCATGTTTTGGTTGTTTTGCGGAAACAGCGGGCAGGATTTGCGGGCAGAGATGCAGAATCGATTAAACAGAAAATGAATGAGCATTCATTCTTGTTTGAGGGGGTCCTATCATGAAGCTTGCAAATGTTCAACAGCCGATCCGGCTCGGAGCGATGACACTGCCGAATCGGATCATCATGGGCTCGATGCACGTCGGGCTGGAGAAGCTGCCGAACGGCGTAGAGCGCCTCGCAGATTTTTATGCGGAGCGAGCCAGCGGGGGAGCAGGATTGATCGTGACGGGAGGAGCGGCTGTGCTGCCGGAGGGTGGCATGGGTGAGGTCTACTGCAACGTGTTTCTCGATGAACATATCGAACAGCTCAGGATCATTACAGAAAAAGTGCACCAGCAAAAGGGCAAAATCGCGTTGCAACTGTTCCATGCGGGCCGCTACGCGTACAAAGAGGTGACAGGACTCGATCCGGTAGCTCCCTCGCCGTTGCAGGCGCCGATCAATCGCACACAGCCGCGGGAGCTGGACGAGGCTGGCATTGAACGGACGATTGCCGCTTTTGCCAGTGGTGCGGTGCGGGCGCAGAAAGCTGGTTTTGACGCTGTCGAAATCATGGGGTCGGAAGGGTATTTGATCAATCAGTTTCTCTCTCCTGTGACCAACCAGCGGCAGGATGAATGGGGAGGAGACTTTGGGCGGCGGACACGCTTTGGGGTGGAAGTAGCGAAGCGCGTGCGGGAAGCAGTTGGCCGTGATTTTCCTGTGTTGTTCCGAATGTCCGGGCTTGATCTGATTCCGGACAGCACCACGATCGAAGAAACGCTGCAATTCGCCCGGATGCTGGAGGAGGCCGGGGTTGACGCGCTCAATATCGGGATTGGCTGGCATGAATCGAAAGTGCCGACGATCTCCATGATGGTGCCGCGCGGAGCGTATGTGTGGGTCGCCCAGCAAGTCAAAGAGGCTGTCCACATCCCGGTCATCGCCAGCAACCGGATCAACGACATCCGTCACGCAGAAGAAATTTTGCAGGCTGGCCGCTGCGATCTCGTTTCGCTGGCCCGTCCGTTTTTGGCTGACCCGCAAATCGTCGCGAAAAGCGTTCAGGGACGTTTTGATGAAGTCAATACGTGCATCGCCTGTAACCAAGCTTGCCTCGATCATATTTTCGATGGCAAGGTCGCATCCTGTCTGGTCAACCCGATGGTCGGCAGAGAGGTGGAGTGGGCGTTGGCACAGGCAACTGTCCGCAAAAAGGTCGCGGTCGTGGGCGCTGGCCCTGCCGGATTGGAAGCAGCCCGCGTGCTGGCTGAGCGGGGGCACGAGGTTGTTCTGTTCGAAAAGCAGGAGCGCATCGGCGGGCAGTTGAACTACGCGCGACAAGTGCCAGGCAAGGCCGAATTTAACGAGACGTTGCGCTATTATCAGACGCAGCTGGTCAAGCTGGGGGTAGAAGTCAGGCTGGGCACGGAAGCGAGCGCGGACGAATTGGTGCGCGAAGGCTTTGCGGAAGTCGTCATCGCGACAGGGGTTGTTCCGCGCAGACCGGAGATTGCGGGCCAGGAGATGCCGCACGTCGTCATGTACAATGAAGTGTTTGAGCACAAGGTAAAGGTCGCAAGCAAGGTCGTGATCGTGGGCGCAGGGGGAATTGCCTGTGACTTGTCCCACTTGCTCGTCCATGACGAGGTGATCTCACCGGAAGCAGCGGAGTATTTGCTCGCGTATCGGATTTTGGATGCGAAAGCTCTGCACAAGCTGCAAACAGGCAAAAGAAAGGTCTTCATGCTGCGCAGGGGCAAGCACGTCGGCACCGGGCTGGGCAAAACGACGCGCTGGGCGACTTTGGCCTATTTAAAGCAAAACGGCGTAGAGATGCTGACCGAGATCGAGTACAAGCGGATCGCCGAAGAAGGCGTGTACATTACCCGCAATGGCGAAGAGCAGGTCATCCCGGCTGATACGGTGATCATCGCGGCGGGAGCTACGCCGAATGATGCCTTGTATCACGCGCTTGCAGGACGCATTCCGGTGCATTTGATCGGCGGCGCAAAAGAGGCAGGGGAGCTGGATGCCAAGCGGGCGATTTTGGAAGGAGCACAGGTGGGAAGGGCGATTTGATGCCCTGCAAAAGTTTTTCTATTCCGAAAATACGTTGGATCGTGTATGATGAAAAAAGTATGTCGTCTTTTTAGAACTTTTGTCGAATCGCTTTTCAACATACTTAAATTCTTGCACAATGGAAGCATACTGTTCAAATTCATTTGATTGGGGGCTTTCGCCTTGATGAACCATAACGGCATTCTATTAGGAAAGCGTTACTTCCTGTACTCCACTGCACCTGTAGCAGAAGTGGAGGGATGGACGTTTACGATTGCCCCGGGGTTTAAGATGATTGCAGGTGGTAGTGCTAACCCACTTCAGACACTTATCAGCGTTTACCGTGAAAATGAAAAGGTTGCTCAACTCGTGCTTCATCATAGACGCTCCGACTCAGATGTCACCGTGCAGGCCGTCTCCAGCGAGCTGTTGCTGGAAATCGCGCCAGCGACCAGAACTGTGAGTGTGGCAGAGAAGTTGTAAGGCACCCTGAGCAGGGTGCTTTTCGCTTTTTTCCCTCTACATAGATACAGGCGAGGAGGCCGAAGAATTTGACAGCAAACGAATGGCAAGTAGGCGAGCTGCAACTTACGTGGCTCAGAGGCGGTTTGACCCAGCTCGACGGGGGAGCGATGTTTGGCGTTGTTCCCAAGCCGTTGTGGAGCAAACGCTATCCGCCCAACGAAAGCAATCAGATTCCGCTTCGGGCAGACCCGATTTTGATTCAGGCGTATGGCAAACGCATTTTGATCGAATCCGGCATGGGGAACGATCGGCTGACAGAAAAGCAGAAGCGCAACTTCGGCCTCGTGGAAGAATCGCAAGTAAAAGAATCGCTGGCGGCAAAAGGCTTGACGCCTGCTGATATTGATATCATCATCATGACGCACATGCACTACGACCACGCGAATGGACTCGTATCCGTACAGGACGGGCAGCATGTCTCGACTTTTCCGAACGCCGTCATTTACGTACAAGAGCAGGAATGGGCGGAAATGCGAGAGCCCAACATTCGTTCCCGCAATACATACTGGGAAGAAAACTGGCGCCCGATTGAAGCGCAAGTGCAAACATACGGCGACACGCTGGAGGTCGTTCCCGGCATTAGCTTGCATCACACGGGCGGCCACAGCCAGGGACATGCCATCGTCCGCATGGAAAGCGGCGGTCAACTGCTTTTGCATCTCGCAGACATCATGCCGACGCACACCCACCACAATCCGCTGTGGGTCATGGCGTACGACGACTACCCGATGACGTCGATTTTCGCCAAAGAAGAATGGATACTCGGCGGCATCCAGCAAGGCGCCTGGTTCACGTTTTATCACGACGCCGTCTACCGGGCGGTCAAGCTCAATGAAAAAGGTGAAATCATCGAGCACATCAAAATAGAAGCGTAAAGGCCGGGAGATCCCCGGCTTTTTTTTGCAAGTTAGCAGCTATCGAATTTTTGATAAGTCTCATAGAAATTTTTCATAATCCAAAAATTTTGAATGCTCATTGACGAACCATAGACTCCTCACTACAATAGGAACATCACAGAGCGTCTGTTCTGGTAGCAAGGCGCAAGCAGAACAGTTGTGGGGAGAAGAGAGCATGAGCTGGACTAAAAAACGTTTGCAGGAGTACCACCCGATCGTCTGGTCGCTGATTGTCGGGACTGTGTTTGTCAGGGCTGCTAGTTCGATGAGCATGCCGTTTTTGTTTTTATACTTGTCGAATCATACCGATATGGATTTGGCGATGATCGGTTTGACGATCGGAGCTGGCCCATTAGCCGGGACGATTGGCGGTTTTATTGCCGGGACGTTGTCGGACCGAATCGGACGCAGACGGGTCATGCTGGGGGCGTTGTACGTCTGGACGCTCGTCTTTATCGGCTTTGCGATCAGCAAAAACCCGTTGGTCTTGCTGTTCCTCAATATGGCTGGCGGGCTCTGTCGCTCGTTTTATGAGCCGGTCTCGCAGGCGCTGATGGCGGATGTGACGCCGCCGGAAAAACGGTTTCGCGTATTCGGCCTTCGCTATACGGCGATCAACGTAGGGGTAGCGGTCGGTCCGATTGCGGGCGCTGTGCTGGCGAAGACGTCCGTCGCGCTGCCTTTTATGATTACCGCGCTCATTTACTTGCTGTACGTCATCAGCTTGCAAAGATTGCTGAACAAGTTCGGGATCAAGCAAATCGAGGGGCAAAAGAAAGAGACGATTACTTTTGGCCGCGCCTTCAGCGTAGTCGTGAACGACAAGGCATTCCGCCTGTACATGATTGCCGGGGTGCTGGGAGCGGTCGGCTATTCGCAAATGTCCTCCACGCTCGCCAAGTTCACGGAGATGACAGTGGCGTCCGGTGCGGAGCTGTTCGCGATTCTCATGAGCATCAACGCAGTTGTCGTCGTGCTCATGCAGATGCCTTTGACCAGATGGGCAGAAAAAAAGACGCCCCTCACCGCAATTGTGGTCGGAAACGTCATGTATGCACTGGGCGATATCGGCTACGCGTTCGCTGGCTCCTGGGCGCTTTTCATCATCGCCATGGTGTTGTTTACGTTCGGTGAAATCTTGACCTTTACCGCAGGTGACGTCCTGATTGACCGCATGGCGCCGGAAGGAATGCGCGGCAGCTACTACGGCGCCAAAAGCTTCAGCAACCTCGGGCAGTTCATCGGTCCGTGGATGGGCGGCATGCTGCTCGGGCTTTACGGCGGGACGACGCTGTTCTTGACCGTAGCCGCCTTTTCCATGGTCAGCAGCGCCTTCCAGTGGGCAGGTCAGCGGGTGTACTTCGCCACGCACGGCAAATCGCTGAACGAGGCGCGGGCGGAATCACTCTAGCGCCTGCATGATCCGCTCGGCGATCCGCGAATACCCTTCCGTGTTCGGATGGAAATGATCGGTGTACAAGTACGACTGTTCCTTGCGCAAGAACATGTCATAAGTCGGGACGACGAATACTTGCGGGTAGCGGGCCGCGATTTGCGAGGCGGAGTTGTTCCAGTCCAGGACAGGTTGCACCGTATCCACAGCCGCTTCCGTATTGCCGAACGGGTTGTACAAAGAAGTGTAGACGATCGTCGCCTTTTTGTTCAGCGCACGAATTTGTCGAATGATCTCCTCATAGTTGGTCGTGAGCCTGTCGATGGCTGCGGCCACTTTTTCTTGTTCAATCGTGTAAAGTCCGCCGGTTTGCCTGAACAAGTCGTTGCCGCCGATGGTGAACAAGATCAGGTCGGCATCGGCAATCAGCGTTTTGACCTGTGCTTCGGACATTTGCTTGAGCAGGTCGGTCGACTCTTGTCCGTTAATCGCGAGGTTGGTAAACGTGATCGAGTGGCCCGCCTTTTTTTCCAACGCTTGCCGGACGAGCCCGACGTATCCTTGACCGTTTGCATCGCCGGCACCGCGTGTGAGCGAGTCACCGAGCGCGACGATTTTGCGGACGCCTTCAGCAGGCAAAGGCGCTGGCGTTTTCGCGGATTCGGCAGGGGATGTTCCTGTAGCCGGTGCCAGCTGCTGCGGGTTCATCGCCAGGACAAAGCCTGTAGCCAAGAGCAAAAAGGACAGAAATGACAGCAACCCTGCGGTCCGCCAGAGAAGTTTGCCGGATGTGCGCATCGGCTATCCTCCTATTCGATGTGAAGTGAACAGACATGGTATAATGTGGTTGGACATCTTATGCCAGTGTACCATAAACGCAGAGCTTGCGTCAGTCGCGGGCAGCGCAAACAAAGACAGGAGGGCGCACATTGGGCGATACGGTCCTCGCAGTATCAGGATTGCAAAAAACAATCGGCAAAAAGCAGATTATTCACGATATTACTTTTGAAGTGCTCGCCGGAGAAGTGTTTGGTTTTCTCGGGCCAAACGGAGCGGGCAAGACGACGACGATCCGCATGCTGGTCGGTCTGGCAAAAGCAGATGGCGGAGACATTCGCATCGGGGGAGTATCGCTGCGCGACAATTTCCCGGAAGCGATCGCGCAAGTTGGCTGCATCGTGGAAAATCCCGAGCTGTACAAATTTTTGACGGGAAGAGAAAACCTGGAGCAATTTGCCCGCATGAGCGGCGGGATTGCGCCGGAGCGGATAGAGGAGATCGTGCGCTTCGTCGATCTGGAACGGGCGATTGACGACAAGGTCAAGACGTACTCGCTCGGGATGAGACAGCGGCTGGGAATCGCGCAGGCGCTGTTGCACCGACCGAAAATCTTGATTCTCGACGAGCCGACAAACGGACTGGACCCGGCTGGCATCCGCGAAATGCGCCAGTTTATCCGGCGGCTTGCGGAGGAAGAGGGACTTGCTGTGTTCATTTCCAGCCATCTGCTCAGCGAGATCGAGATGATGTGTGATCGGGTAGCGATTATTAGCCATGGGAAGGTCATTTCCGTTGGGCTGGTGACTGAGCTGATGGAGCAGTTTGCCGATCAGGTGGAATGGACCATCTCCGCTGCGCATATGCAAAAGGCAATGGACGTGCTGCGTAGGCATAAGGCTGTGACGGAGATTGCCGCGGTCGGAGAAGACCGATTGAAAACGCACATGGATATGGAACGGGTAGGAGAAGTCAACCAGGCGCTGGTTCAGGCAGGCGTTCCGGTCGTGGGAATTGCCACGAAAACGGTGACGCTCGAAGACTTGTTCCTGACGTTGACAGGAGGGGGAGAAAAATGAATCCAAGCATGCTGGGCCTCGTCCAAAATGAAACGGTCAAACTGCTGCGCCGCCGCCGCTTCCTCGTCGTCGTGCTGATTCTGGCGATCCTCATCCCGATTTTTACATACGCGCAGTATCGTTCCGTGATCACCACCCAGGAGCGCATGGGCACGACTGACTGGCGTCCGCTTTTGACCCAGCAAATCGTCGATATGCAAAACAGGCTTGCTTCCAGCCGCCTCCCGGACGAATGGCGCGACATCATTAAAATCCGCATTCAGCAACAGCAATATTATCTCGACCACGATATCAACCCGATGGCGCCTGGAGGTCCGACTTTTGCCCGCGGCTTTATGGATCAGACGATCTCCATGTTTTTGCCGATGATCATCGTCATTTTGGCAGTCGATATCGTCTCGGCGGAATTGAGCGAAGGGACGATCAAGCTGTTGTTGACCAGACCCGTTCGGCGCTGGAAGGTGTTGACCAGCAAGTACATCACTTTGCTGCTGTTTACGTCCTTGACCGTGGTGATGACGCTGTTTATGGCTTATTCGCTGTCAGGCTTCGTCTTTGGCTATTCCGGATGGGACTTGCCTGTGCTCACCGGCTTCGAAGTGGCAGGCGGAGAGTTGCAGACAGCAGGGGCGTTCATGTTGCCGCAGTGGCAGTTTTTGCTCATGCAGTACGGACTGGGCTGGTTCGTGTGCCTCGTAGTCGGAACGATCACGTTCATGGTTTCCGTGCTGATCCGCAGCGCCGCTGCCGGGATGGGAGTCATGATGGCGGCTCTGATCAGCGGCATGATTCTGACCCAGATGGCCTCCTCCTGGGAGTCGTCTAAATACTTGTTCGTCGTCAATTTGCAGTTGACCGATTATTTGAACGGCACACTGCCTCCGATCAAAGGAATGACGCTTCCGTTTTCCTTGACTGTGCTGAGTATATGGGCCGTAGCTGCTCTGATCGTAGCCTACACCGCCTTTATCCGCCGGGACGTCACTTCCTAATTTGGAAAAAAGCGCTACCTTTTTCCTTCTCGTTCGTATTTACTGAGAGGATCAGGAATGGCAACGAGAGGAGATTGACGAGAGAGTATGGACGTATTATGGAAATGCGGGACAGTCGCTTTGACAAGCATGCTTGAATTGTGGGGAGCGATTCCCATTGGATTTTTATTGCAGTTGCCGCCGTTTTTGACGGGGCTGTTCAGTGCCATTGGTGCAATAGCAAGCGCGGGCATCGTCATCTTTTTGGGCGGCTCCCTGCGAAGCTGGCTGATGAAACGGGTGGAGAAAAAGGGGAAAAACCAAGGACGAATGGGGCGCATTTGGGAGAAGTACGGCGTCATCGGACTTGGACTGGCCTCGCCACTGTTAACTGGCGCTCCGCTCGGTGCTGCGATCGGGATTTCGCTCGGCGCACCAGTCGGCAAGCTGATGTGGTGGATGTCGATCGGCATTGTTTTATGGAGCATCATCCTGACTGTAGCCGTTGCGTACGGCTTGCTTACGTTCCTCACACTGTAGAGGCCCACGAAGGCAACCGCTGCTTTTGGCTAGTGGAAATTTTGCATACGAAGATCAATAGATGAATAAGGAAAACATAGGAAAGCGGGGGATCATTCATGAGTGAGAAAAAGGAAGTGCTGGTGCCTGAACTGGAGGAGTTGCTGCACAAGTTTACCGAGTTGTTGACAGGCGAAGCGACGCCGGAGCGGATCGAGATGGTGAAAGTATGGTGTTTGTATACGACGATGGCAAAAGCAATGCCGCCGCTCATCCAGCATTGGGGCAGCGAGCCGGAGCATCAGGATGCCCGCAATCAGATCAGAGAGATTATCGAGCAAATCAAGCAGTGGAACCAGGCTAAAAATCAGACCCATTAATAAAAGAAGAAACGCCGCCTTTTGTGCTTCATGGCAAAAGGCGGCGTTTTTTGGTGTGCAAAAACCTTATTCCGTCAGAGTGGCGTCGGCTAACCGAATCTCCAAGTATCGCATAGGAGCAAGCTCGCCCCGATAGCTCAGTTTTCCTGCTCGGATTAACTCCTGAATCCGTTGCAACAAATACATGTCACCGATGCACTGCTCGCTGCGGCCCATCACCTCGCCAATGACGCGGCCGGCTTTCTGGAACGAACGGGTGGAGCACTGAAGCAGTGCCGCATCGTAGTAATCTTCCGGCACCGCTTGAACCAGCCCGTTTTCGATAATGCGCAGGCGGCTGGTGGAGTGCAGCCAATGAGCTTCCCAGTCATGCACCCATTCCTCGATTTGAGCGCTAGACAAGCTTGCTTTTGTCTCCCATGCACCATGGAGACGTTCCGAATAAATCTCGCCGACACTTCTGATCACATACGGAATGGTGTTGTTCTCTTCATCTGTGACGGTGTAGTGGATGCGCTGACTATAGGCGGACACATCCACGGCTTCGAAGCGGATTGCTTTGGATTGGAGCATGGAGACGACGTAACGTATCCCGAGCTGATCGGAAGTGCACCGTCCGCCATGCCACAAAACAACCGTGCTGCCTGCGGGGATGTCGGCAGCGAACGTCCGGTCTTGCTGAAATTGTTGGGCGAACAGCTCCAAATCCTCCTGAAAGTCAGGTTCTGTTGCGACGAGCAAGTTTTTGAACCATTGCCAGCGTTGCTCCATTCCATCCTCGGTAGTCAAATGGGCAATCGGGCCGATCGAGAAGTCATCGCGAAGGCAAATGATCGAGCCTGGCAGCCTGGCTGCACGCAGAAATACGCGCAACGTCCCACACGCAGAATCGCCGAAGCCGATATGAAAAGTTTGCATATCTTTTCTCCTTTTCCTGTTTCTGAAAGGGCAACCCTCTTGATTATAGCAGACAGCCAGAAGCGAACAGGGCAAAAGGAGAAGACGCGAAAGCTGTTTGTCTAGTCGTTCAAGCTTTTTGCGAAGGAGCAGCCAGCACCTCTTTACGTCTCAGCATAGGCAGGACAAACAAAATGCTGACGGCAAACAACAGGCCCGCACCACCGAAAAGCAAGGGAAGGGAATACAGACTTTTCAGCCATCCCGCGATGCTCATGGAGACGACCATCGTTCCCATAAACAGGGGAGTCAGGACGCCGTTTACCCGGCCGATATACGCTGCATCGCTCGTTTTCAGCAGAAGCGTGTTGATTCCGACGTGGATGCACGGGAAGAACAGACCGTTGATAAACTGGAAAAACATGACTGCCCACAATGCGGTAGACAGGCTGTTCCCGAAAGTCCCGATGGCGCTTATGAGCAGACCGGCAGCAATCAGCATTTGCGGCGAGACTTTTTTCGCAATATTCATGACGGCACCGCCACCGATCAGCATCGCGGCTCCGTTGACCATCATCAGCCATTGCAAATATTCCTTGGGGAGCCCGAGGCGTTCGACGACCAAAAAGACAAACAGCGGCTGAATCAAGCCAGATGCCAGCCCGATGCAAGTGAAGATCGCGCCGAGCGCGCGCAAGGAAGGTTTTGACCACACATAGCGGAACCCGGCTGCAAACTCGGCCCAGAAGCTTTCGCCAGTGTGATTTTTTTGCCCGTCCTCATCGCGCGGGAGCTGGAACAAAACGACAGCGGAGAGGACAAAAGAGACGCCCATCACGCCAATGGCGGACGAGATCCCGAAAGATTGGTAGAGGAGAGTGCCGAGAGCCGGACCGATTACCATGAACACTGCCATCATCGTCTGAAACATCGCCATGGCAGGCTGCAATTCGTGTCCGGGAACGTGAAGCTTCAACAGTTTCATGCCAGAAGGCTGCGAGAACTGGGAGAGCGTCGCCGAGATCAAGGTGGCGAAAAAGACTGCCTTCCATGTGCCGAGCACGAGGGTGAGCAACACAGCGCCAACAGAGAGCGCACTAAGCAAGTCGCAGATGATCATCGTTTTTCTCGGGCGCCAGCGGTCCGCAAATGTCCCGCCGATGATGGAAAACAGAAAGATCGGGCCAAACTGCGCGACGGAAATCAGGGAAACGGCGTAAGGGTCGTTGTTCGTCTGATCCATGACAAACAAAAGAATCGCGAAGTTGCGAACCCAGACGCCGATTTGCAAAAGCGCTCCTGACAACAGGATGGTGCGAAAATACGTATTTTGAAACAGGGACGAGCGGGGAGGTGAAGCATTAGACATGTGGGTGCACTCCTTTTTAATAAACAAAAATTGTTTTTGTTTATGTTATAACAAACATTATACACGTTAGTTTAAAATGATCAATACCGTACTAAAACTTTTCCATCCCCGACCCGGCCGCTCGAAGCCAGGCTTGGCAAATAAAAAAAGACACGAGCCTGATGGAACAGGTCGTGTCTTTGGAAAATCGTGTTTTCGTTAAGGCTTCCAGGTCAGTTGCTTGGAAGCTTCAATCAATTCGTCCAGCGAAACACCGTGGGCGGTTATCACTACGTACAGGGACTGATTATTGGACTGGGCGTTGAAATGGACCGCGTGCTCCGCGACCGCATTTTTCGCGTCCTTGTTGTCAAACGAGACGGCAATAGCTTGCTCGCCATTGACTGCAAACAGCTGAGTGGCGGAAAACGTTCCGGGAATCGACAAGCTGCGTTTGCCTTGTGTGTTCCGTACTACGTCGATCCGAATCCAGTCGTTGTTGCGCTTGTAATCAGCGGCCAGATGCGTTACTTTTTGGCTCGTTTCTGATTCGTATTGCACGGAAATCGAGCTTAGCGAAAAGCTGTTCGGGTTTTGGGCCAGCACGGGAACGGGCATATCGGACGCTTGTACGGCTGTATCTGTATCCGTAAAGGTCGACAGCGTGATCGGCTGTTTGGCTGCCATGGCCAACGACGGGCCGACGAGTCCGTTTTCGCTGTTCTCTTGCTCGGGCACGGCGGTCATTCCCATAGGCTGATCGGCCGTGATCGCGGGTGCCCCGCCTTTTTTCGCAGCCATCAGGGCGTTCTCGGCGACGTTTTCTTCGCTTGCCGCGTTTTCTTTGGCATTCACCGCAGGTACTTTGGCAGTCGGTTGACTTCGGGCAGCCGCAGCCCCCTGGTTTTCCGGCTGAGCGGTGCGCGCTTGCGGCGGCGCCGCTTTGCTTTGCTGCGTGTCGTCCAGCGCAACAAGGGCATTGGCGGCAGCTGGCGCGGCATCACCGTTCGGATTAACTGCTGCTGCCGCTCCTGTGGACGGAGTAGCCGCTTCGTTTTGCTTCGCCATTGGCTGACTGCTGCCGCCTGTTGCACCTGTTGTCGCCTGGGCTGGTGCAGGAGGAGCGGCTGGAGCTGTCTCTTGCGCTTGCGTCGCATTGCCGCTGTACGCCACGATTTGATTGCTTGCGCTTGCCTGATTGGCTTCCGGTTGGGCGGCTGTCTGCATCATCTGATCGTCCTGAAGCTGCTGATAGCTCAGGAAGCCCACTGCCAGGAGGACTGCTGCGGCGCTGACCCAGGCGAATGAAGGGAAGCCTTTGGGCCGACGCTTGCTGGTTGCTGGTGCTGCCGCTTGCTGTGGAAGCACAGCGACGGTTGCGGTGGCGGCATGAGGGGGCACACCTTGTCCTGCGTTCTGGTAGATGGCTTGCATAATCCGCTCTTCCAGATTCGCTTGGGGCAGTGGAACCTCCTTCAAGAACTGCACCTCCTCTTCTGTTGTCATTTGCGTTTCAATCCATGCGATACACTCCTCACAAGTTTCTATATGAGAGAAAATATCGCTGTCTGTGTCATCTAGCCATGCTTTTCTAAATGCCTGGCAGTTCATGTACGAGTCCCCCTTCCTTGCGGGTTAACAATTTTGCGAGTTCTTGGCGAGCGCGCAAGTAGCGGACGCGTGCTGTAGACTCGGCGATGCCGAGAAGAGTTGCAATTTTTTCAAACGGATACTCATGCGTGCAACGCAGAACGATTACTTCCCGGTAAGTATCCGACAGCAAGGCGAATGCTTCCTGGATTTCCCTGCGCTGCTCCTTGTTCATGAGCGAATCCTGCGGAGATTCGTCTCGTGTATTGGACGGCACGTACGCCAATTGCTCGTCAGAGTCGTGAAACTTTCGGCGGCGCAAAAAATCGATACTCTTGTTGCGGGCAAGCGTATGTAACCAGGATGAAAACTGCGAGTCGCCTCGAAACGTAGACAGTTTTTCATACGCCTTGACGAACACTTCCTGAGTAAGATCTTCTGCATCAGCGCGATTGTTCACCATTTTGTAGATAAAAACGTAGATCATATGCTGATATCGCTGGATGAGGTCGCGATACCCTTCAATTTCGCCCTGAAGAATCCGCTGAATGATTTCGGCGTCGGATTGCATTGAATCTCCGGCCTCCCTTCCCTCTATGTGACGCTGGCTTCTGTCGAAACGTTTCAGACCAGCATCTCGTTTTCTATAATTTCGTATGGATAGCCTTGTTCTACGAGAAAAAGCTGACGATGGAGCGAAAACTCCTGCTCTCTCGTATCGCGTGTAACGAGTGTATAAAAGTGGGCAGTGTTGTTGTCCGTTTTCGGTCGCAAGATGCGTCCCAGGCGCTGTGCTTCTTCCTGACGGGAGCCGAACGTGCCGGAAATTTGAATCGCGACGTTGGCGTCCGGCAAATCGACGGCAAAATTGGCTACCTTGGAGACGATCAGGCGTGTGATTTCCCCTTTTTTAAATTGTTCGTACAGCGTCTCGCGCTCTTTTTCCGGGACTTTGCCCGTAATCAGCGGAAGCTGCAAGGCGGTTGCCATTTGCTCCAGTTGATCGACGTACTGGCCGATGATCAACACTCTGTCGCCCTCGTGGCGGTCGAGCAGCTTGCGGACCACTTCGAGCTTTTTCGGGTTTTCGGCAGCGATCCGGAACTTTTGCCGGGCGGTTGCATGTGCGTACGCTTCCCGCCATTTTGGCTCAAAAGGCAGCCTGATTTCGCGGCAACGCGCTTCCGCAATCCAGCCAGCTTCCTCCATCGCTTTCCAGGGAACCTCGTACTTTTTCGGGCCGATCAACGTAAAGACGTCTTCTTCCCGGCCGTCTTCCCTGACGAGCGTGGCGGTCAACCCGAGTCGGCGTGTAGCCTGGATGCCGGAAGTAACACGAAAGACAGGTGCAGGCAGCAAATGCACCTCATCGTAAATAATAAGCCCCCAGTCACGCTCTGAAAAGAGTTTCATATGAGGAAATTCATCCAGAGAGGTGGGGCGGTATGTGAGAATTTGATAAGTTGCCACAGTTATCGGCTTTACTTCCTTGTGATCTCCGGTGTATTCGCCAACAAGATCGGGGTCCAGTTCGGTTTTGTCCAGCAGCTCGGAAATCCACTGGCGCACGGAGGTCGTATTCGTCGTCAAAATAAGGGTAGCGGTCTGCAATTGCGCAATCGCGCCAATGCCGATGACCGTTTTCCCGGCTCCACAGGGCAGGACGAGCACGCCGCTGCCACCCGTAACCGCGCCGCCCAAGTGAAAAGCATCGACAGCGTCTTTTTGATAGGAGCGCAAAGCAAACGGCTTGCCCGACGCACTGGTCTGCCGCAAGCTGACCGGACAGGCTTCCCCTTGCGAATACCCCGCCAAATCCTGCACAGGCAGTCCAAGCTTGATCAGCTCCTGCTTGATCAGCCCGCGTGCGTAGCTTTTGAGTGTATAGCCTTCTTCGAACAAGGCCGCGATCGATTTGTATCCGGTCAGCTCTGTGAGAACAAGAGGATCGTCACTATTTAATACGAGATCATCCCCGTGACGTTCCAACCGAATCAGCCCGTATTTGCGCATCGTTTCTTCTATTTCTTTGACGAGCGTTGGCGGCACGCCGTATTTGCTGTATGCGCCAAGCACTCCTGTTACTTCATTCGGGGAAAGTCCGCTGGCTGCCGCATTCCACAGCGACAACGGGGTAATCCGGTATGTATGGATGTACTCCGGACTTTTCAGCAATTCGCAAAAACCGCTGATGGCCTGTCTTGCCTCCGCAAACAACGGATGTTGTGTTTCCAATAATACAGTGCGATCGCTTTGGACGATCATCGGCAAGTCTGGACGATAAGACAAAAGATTCACCTCGTTACAAACGGCATATGAATCAGCACTATGGTATCACAATCCGGAAAAGAAAGAAAAACAGACAGGTAACATTTGCGATAGGATGGGAAACAATATCCCAAAGCAATGGTCGGAAAGGGAGGCGGGGAGAATGGGAATGTGGGGAAGCTTGTTTAACTTGGGTTTGGTCTTGATCCTCGTTTTCCTCAACGGCTTCTTCGTTGCAACCGAGTTTGCCGTGGTGAAAGTGAGGGAGTCGCGCATTGCCCAGCTCGTGGCAGAAGGCAACAAACGGGCGGAGAACGTGGAGCAAGTCATCCACAATTTGGATGCTTATTTGTCTGCCTGCCAATTGGGCATCACTCTCGCCTCGCTCGGACTCGGCTGGCTTGGCGAGCCTGCTGTGGCTCACTTGCTGCATCCGGTATTTCGCTACTTCCAGCTGAACGAGACGCTGGTGAGCAGCATTTCCTTTATTATTGCGTTTTCCGTGATCACTTTTTTGCATATCGTGCTGGGCGAACTGGCTCCGAAGACACTTGCGATTCAGCGCACCGAAATGGTCGTGCTCGCTGTCAGTCGGCCGATCCAGCTGTTTCACAAAGTCATGTATCCGTTTATCGCTTTGCTGAACTGGTCGGCAAGCCGCATCCTCGCCTTGTTCCACATTTCCATGGAGCCGCATCAGGAGGCGCATACAGAAGAAGAAATCCGTATTCTGGTCAACGAAAGTCACAAAAGCGGCCTGATCGACCAGACAGAGCTGATGCTGGTAGACAACATTTTTGATTTTTCCGAGACGATGGCGCGGGAGATTATGGTTCCGCGAACCGATATGGTTGTGCTCAACGTGCGCGATCCGTTTGACGAAAATGTCCGCCTCGTGCAAAACGGCCGATTCACCCGCTATCCGGTCGTCGATGGCGACAAGGATCACGTCGTGGGGAGTTTGCACATCAAAGACATGCTGACAGGGCTTTTGGAAGGCGAGCACAGCGATCTGAAAACGTTGATGCGCCCGGTTTTGACGGTTCCCGAGACGATCTCGATCAGCCGTCTGCTGACGATGCTGCAAAAACAGCGCGGGCAAATGGCGATCATCATCGATGAGTACGGGGGCACGGCTGGCTTGGTGACGCTTGAAGATATTATGGAAGAAATCGTCGGCGATATCCAGGATGAATTTGACGACGAGCGTCCGGAAGTAGAAAAGAACGACGGCATGCTGTCGCTTGACGGCAGAATGCTTTTGGAGGAAGTGGGCGACTACCTGGACCTCGATTTGGAATCCAGCGAGGTCGATACGCTGGCCGGGTGGATTTACATGCAAATCGACCATCCGCCCCGCGTAGGCGACCGGGTGCGGGAGGGCAAGTTCGAGTTTGTGGTGGGGGAAGTCGATCACTACCGGATTACCAGGGTTCTCGTGAAAAAAATGCCAAATGCAGAGGAAGAAACCGGAACGGAAGATTGATGAAAAAAGCTTTTCAGGACGCAATAATATGCTATAATGGGACACAAGTTGCACAAATGCAAGATGCCTTGTTACCAGAGGGTGATCAGGCACAGAGAGCAGAGCTTAGAGGAGGAAGTACAGATGAGACGAGCAGTCAGTATGGCACTGACCACTTTGCTGGCCATTTCTTTGGCAGCATGTGGCAATCAAACAGGTGGACAAAATGAAGCAACAGCGACCAGTTCCGGCCAAGGCCAAACGGTGAAGCTGGGCTTGACGCAATTCGTAGAGCATCCCGCTTTGGATGCGATTCATCAAGGAATCTTGGATGGCTTGAAACAATCCGGCTACGAAGAGGGCAAAAATCTGGAGGTTGACTACCAGAACGCCCATGGCGATATGAACAACACGGTATCGATTGCGCAGAAGTACGCCGGAGACAAGAAGGATTTGGTCGTAGCGATTGCGACTCCATCCGCTCAGGCTGCAGCCAAGGCGATTACCGACAAACCTGTTTTGTTCAGTTCCGTAACAGATCCGATCTCGGCTCAGCTGGTCAGCAGTCTGGAAAAACCGGACAAGAACGTGACTGGAACGAGCGACAAAGTATCGATGGAACAACAATTGAAGCTGATCAAAACCTTCCTGCCCCAGTTGAAAAAGCTGGGCGTGATCTACACCACCTCCGAGGTCAACTCTGAGGTACAGGTAAAAGAGCTGGAAGAGGCAGCGAGCAAAGAAGGCGTAGAAATCATCAAGGCGGGCATTTCGCAGCTTTCCGAGGTGCAATTGGCAGCTCAGGGACTTGCTGGAAAAGCCGACGCCATGTTCATTCCGATTGACAATACCGTCGTGTCCTCTTTTGAGGCTGTACTGGGAGCAGCGGAAGCGAACAAGATTCCTGTTTTTGCTTCCGACACAGACACCGTAAAACGCGGCGCAGTAGCCACGTACGGCATCGACTACTACCAGATTGGCAAGCAAACAGGCGAAATGGCTGCCCGTGTCCTCAAAGGACAAGCGGTTGCAGACACTCCTGTCGAAATTTCAAAGCAGGCCGACCTGTACATCAATGAAACAGCAGCCGGGAAGTTTGGTCTCACGATTTCAGAGGCACTCAAACAGCAGGCGAAAGAAATCACCAAGTAAAAAGAGAGCGTCAAGCTCTCTTTTTATTCTTTTAAAACTGTTTTATCCGTGTTAAAATTAGAAAAAATTTTTCAAGGGGGCATTTATCACATGTTCAAACAGAAAAAGACTATCAGAAAAATTCAGAGTTTTTTATTTCCTTTGCTGCTTTTGTCTGTTACCGCATGTGGACAGCAAAGCGCTACCCCGGCGAGCAACGAGCAGACTCCACCTGCTTCGAACCAGCCGGCGCCAGCTGCTGAAACCAAACAGTTTAAAATCGGGATTTCTCAGTTCGTAGAGCACCCGGCATTGGATGCAGCACGCGAAGGCTTTGTGGCGCAGCTTGCCAAAAACGGATACGAAGACGGCAAACAAGTGAAAATCGACGTCAAATCAGCGCAAGCGAGCATGGATACAGCAATCTCCATCGCGCAAAAATTCGAGTCTGACAAAGTAGACCTCGTACTGGCGATCGCGACGCCGACCGCTCAGGCTGCTGCCCAAACAAGCAAAGACATTCCGATCTTGTTTACGGCAGTAACCGATCCGGTAGAGGCAGGTCTGGTAAAAGCGATGGATAAACCGGGAGCAAACGTGACAGGTACTTCCGACATGAACCCGGTGGAAGAGCAATTGAAGCTGATCAAAGAATTGAAGCCAGATGCGAAATCAGTTGGAGTTATCTACAGCTCCGGCGAAGTGAACTCCAAAGTGCAGGTAGATGCGGCGAAAGCAGTAGCGGACAAGCTGGGCCTGTCCATTCAGGAAGCAGCGATCACCAGCGCAACAGAGGTGAAGCAAGCGGCTGAGTCGATGGTAGGCAAAGTAGACGCGTTCTACGTGCCGACAGACAACATGGTCGTATCGTCGATTGCAGCAGTCCTGAGCGTTGCCGAAGCGCAAAAAATTCCGGTCATCGCAGGGGAAGAAAACTCCGTGAAGAGCGGTGCGATTGCTACTTACGGAATCGACTACACCAAGCTCGGCGAACAAACAGCAGACATGGCAGCAAAAATCTTGAAGGGCGAAGCGAAGCCGGCAGACATGGCTGTCGAGATGCAGGCAGACATGAAGCTCGTATTGAACAAAAAAGCAGCGGAGAAAATGGGAGTGACCATTCCGCAATCCATGCTCGACCGCGCTGGCGAAGTGATCGAGTAATAATCGCAGCAACAGGAGGATTTCTTCTATGAATTTGGCAATAATGGGAGCCATCGAGCAGGGCTTGCTATTCGGAATTTTAGCTCTGGGCGTGTATTTGACCTTTCGCATTCTAAACGTACCTGACTTGACGGTAGATGGCAGCTTCGCCTTGGGCGGAGCGATCGCAGCCAAGTTTATCATCGATGGAACCAACCCGTACCTGGCTACTCTCCTGGCGTTCATCGTCGGGGGATTGGCAGGGGCATTTACCGGCGTTTTGCATACAAAAGGAAAGGTCAACGCACTGCTGGCAGGGATTTTGACCATGATCGCGCTGTACTCGATCAACCTGCGGATTATGGGAAAGGCGAATTTGCCTTTGCTGCGTGAAGATACGTTGTTCACCTATGTAAAAGATTTGAGCATTCCCGACTTGACGGTAGGCGGCGTCACTTTGCTGACTGGCGTATCCATCGTATTTTTCGTCGGAGTTCTCGTGCTCAAGCTGGTAATTGACTGGTTCCTGCACACCGACCTCGGCCTCGATCTGCGGGCGACAGGGGACAATCCAAAAATGATTCGCAGCTTCGGAGTGAATACGGACACGACCACGATTATCGGTCTGGCGCTGTCCAACGGTCTGGTAGCTGTGTCTGGCGCTTGGGTTGCCCAGTTCCAGGGCTTTGCCGATGTCGGCATGGGGATCGGGATGATTGTGATTGGTCTTGCTTCTGTTATTGTCGGGGAAGTGCTGTTCGGCAGCTCCTCCATTTTCCGCGTCACACTCGCTGTCATTCTCGGTTCGATTGTGTACCGTTTGGTGATTGCCCTGGCTTTGCAGGCGGGATTGAATCCGTCCGACATGAAGCTGATTACCGCCTTGATCGTGATTGTCGCATTGACTGTTCCGACCGTTGCCAAAGGAATCTGGAAAAAACAAGCGGTACGCTCGGTAAGGGGAGGAAACAGCAATGCTTAAAATTTCCTATGTCAACAAAGTGTTCAATGCGGGCACCGTCAATGAAAAAATCGCGTTGCGCAATGTAAACTTGCACGTCAAGCGCGGAGAGTTCATCACCGTAATCGGCAGTAACGGAGCCGGAAAGTCGACGATGATGAACATGATCTCCGGCGGGCTGTTCCCGGACAGCGGAACGATCACGATTGACGGCAAGGATGTCACGCGCCTGGGCGAGCACCAGCGGGCCGAATTGATCGGTCGGGTGTTCCAGGACCCGATGGCAGGTACTGCGCCGAACATGACGATTGAAGAAAATTTGGCGATCGCGCTCGGGCGTGGACGCCGCCGCACGCTAGGCTTCGGAGTGAACAACCACAAGCGCGAGTTGTTCCGCGAGCAGTTGAAGCAGCTTGACCAAGGACTGGAAAACCGTTTGAAAACAAAGGTCGGATTCCTCTCCGGCGGTCAGCGTCAGGCGCTCAGCCTGTTGATGGCTACATTCACGGAACCGAAAATTTTGCTGCTGGATGAGCATACGGCAGCGTTGGACCCGAAAAGGGCGCAGCTCATTGTCGAGCTGACTGACAAGATTGTCGCTCGCCACAAGCTGACGACGATCATGGTCACGCACAACATGGAGCAAGCGCTGAACATGGGGAATCGCCTGTTGATGCTGCACGACGGCGGGATCATTCTCGACATTCCGGATGAGAAAAAACGAACCATGAAGCCGCAAGACTTGCTGCGCGCCTTCGAGGCAGCCCGTGGCGGAGAGAGCTTCAGCGAAGACCGATTCTTGTTGACCTAACGCTTTTCATCAGCCTTCCTGCGCGAGCGGGAAGGTTTTTTCTTTGGCGGTCAAATAGCGGTGCATGGCGAACGCTCCAATGACCAGGATGCCAGCGACGATCGTAAACAGCAGCGTACCGCCGTAGTGCAGCAAGACCAGACTGCCCAAATACGGGCCGCACATGCGGGAAATATCCCAATGTGTCCCGGTGATGGCAAAATATCGGCCGCGCATCGAGGATGGCGCAATCCGCGTGACAAAAGCGAGCAGTTGGGTCAGGCCGACGCTTTCGCCGATGACGAGCAGCACTTGCATGGCGAGCAAAAGCGGCAAGGAATCGATGTAGGCATAACCGAGAGCGACGAGGAAGAAGCAGCCGTATGATGCAGTAATGAGCCAGCGAGCGGGCATGTGCTGTGTCCACTTGACGAGCAGAAATTCAAACAGGATGAGCAAAATCCCCTTCACAGCGATGAGCAAGGCGAGAGCTTGCAAATAGTCGGGCAGCGTATTTTTCATGTGCAGCTGCAAATTTGTTTCGGTTTGCGCATAGAACAGACTGATCGGCAGTGAAAGCGTCATGATCGCCAATGCCGGGCGGTATGCCTTCCATGCTCCTCTACTGAAGCGTGGCGCTTTCTCGTGAGCTGCTTCCGCCCATTCCGGCAACGGTGTTTGCGGGATTTTCCACAAGACCGCCGCCGCGTAAACGAAAAGCGAGATCGCGGTAAACAGAAAAGCCATCGCCGGATCGTACTTGTAGAGAATCACGCCAAGGAGTGGCCCGATTGCTGCCCCGATGCTTGAGGACGTATTCAACAGAGCAAAAGCACTTGCCATTTGCCCAGGCGGGATCGTATCGGCCAGATGGGCGCGGCTTGCCGGGATGAACAGGGAGCGGCCAGCGCCGTTGAGCACGTACAGGACGGCAAAAGCGGCGATAGAATCGGCAAAAGCCATCCCGAGCATGGCGAAGCCTTGAATCAGCAAGGCAACGAGCAGCATCGTTTTGCGCCGAATCCGGTCAGTCAATCCGCCCGCGAACAAGGTCAGCAAAATCTCGGAAAACGGCTGCAAGCCGATCACCAGCATGGTGAGTGTGACGGAGCCGCTGATGTTTTCGCTCAAGTACAGGACGAGAAAAGGCGCGATCATCGTGCTGGACAGGGAAGTGAGCGTTTCCCCGAACAGACGAACCCACAGCAAGGCAGGGTATTCCGCGATAAAGTTGCGGAAGGAAGCGGGGAGCAGATGCATAGACGTGTGTCCTTTCTCCGGAGGTTCCGGCTTGGTGGTTGGTTCTTCGAATTGTAAGCTGGCGGACGACACAGAAAAAGCGTACGATTAGGGGAATCATTTTTTCATGTTTTTTATTGGCGGTGAAATGAGATGCAACTGGTTGAACAATATCTTCGTTTATGTGCGCTGAGGCCAACCGATTCGGTCGGTCGTCCGCTGGAGATCACGCTGGCAGAAGTCGCGGCGATTTTGTGCTGTACGCTGCGCAATGCCACATTGACATTGAAAAAAATGCAAGCCCGCGGCTGGCTCGGCTGGCAGCCGGGACGAGGCAGGGGGAATCATTCCGTTCTGACCCTCCTTTTGGAACCGGCAGATTTGCTGCTGTCTGTAGCCAAGGAGCTTGCCCAAACAGGGGAAATTCGCGCGTCCCAGGAACTGATGCAGCAATACGGGGAGGCGTGGCCGACTTTTTCGCAAAATTTTTCACTCTGGATGAAAAGTCAGTTTGGAGCGCGGGTGACGCGGGAAAAGGGTAGTAATAGCCGAGTCGATACATTGCGCTTGCTGCTCGATCGCCCGTTTGAAGCACTGGACCCGATTCACGTTTTGCTGCGTTCGCAAACGCATTTGGTCAAGCATCTGTTCGATACGCTTGTCCGGTTTGATCCGCTCACGAAGCGAATAGAGCCGCAGCTGGCCTTTCATTGGGAGACGGACGAGAGCGGAAAGCGCTGGACGTTTTACTTGCGAAAAGGCGTGCTGTTTCACCATGGCCGCCTGCTGACTGCTGACGACGTCCGTTTTTCCTTGCTGCGCCTGATGGAGCAATCGTTCAAGCATCGCTGGCTGGCTCGTTCTATCGAGTCGGTAAACGTCTGTGATGACTATGTCGTGACGATTGAGTTGAAAGAGCGGGATGAGCTGTTTTTGCAAGCGTTGAGCAAAGAACAACTGTCGATTGTCCCGCGTGACTACACCGAGCAGATGGGGGAGCAGTTCTCGCGGTTGCCGGTAGGGACAGGGCCGTTTCGCGTTGTGCGCCACGACGATTCCATGCTTGTCCTTGAGGCGTTCGCGCCGTATTTTGCCGGGCGGCCGTTTTTGGACAAAATTGAAATCTGGTGCGTCCCTGGCATGGGACAAGCGGACTGGACAGATGAGAGCGTGCTGACTGTGGCGAAAGCGAGTTCGCTCCAGGAAGCGGAGGCAGAGCCTGCGTGGAACGAAGTCGCCCGGCAGGAGAAATGCTTTCAGTACGTCAGCTTGAATGCAGCCAAAAAAGGCCCTTTGGCGGACGCTTCCTTTCGCAGCTTGCTTGCGGAGCTTTTGGCTGGCCCTGCGCTCAGGGAGGAGTTGAAGGGCGGCAGGGAGCAGGCGGAAGTATGGGGAGGATATCGGCAGACGGCAGGCTCCACTCCAGACGATCCAGCGGAAATCGCCCGCCTGGTAGATGCAAGAGGCTACGGCAAAGAGACGCTCAGCCTGTACACTTATCCAGACGCGGATCACATCGAGGATGCCGAATGGATTCGGGACAAGGCCAAAGCGTACGGCATTCCGATCGAGATTCAGTACGCCACTCCGGAAGAACTGGCTTTACCTGCCTTGCTGCAACACGCTGATCTCGTCGTCGACAGCGCCAATGTGGACGAGCGAACGGAGCTGTCGCTCGTCGAGTTTTTGCTGGCAGAAGCTTTGAGCATCACGCACCATCTGACTGCACACGGCAAAGCGGAGCTGGAAGGGCTGATTCGCAGCTTGGGGCAAACTACGCTGACAGAGGAGCGTCAGACGATTGTGCGCACGATGATGGAAAAGCTGATGGCTGATCATATTTTTGTGCCCCTGTACGCCAATCGCGTCGAGATGAAAGCACACCCTCGTCTGTCGGGAATCAGCCTGGACGCGTACGGCTGGATCGATTTTCGGACGGTCTTTGGGCGATAATCGCATTCTCTGCCTTTGTTCATATAGGGAATGGCCGACTTCGCCCGCAAATGTGGCGAAATCGCGCCTCCCAGCCAAAGAGAAGCAAAAATTTGTCACACATTCATATGAAACCGCTTTCCTTTTTTATCGTATTATTAGATGTAGATATCATCGTTTGTTTATTACTTGTTCGGAGGAGGAACGACACGTTGTATACCAAAACGGAAAAAGACAAACATATTTTGTTTGCATCCTTGCGCTTGATGATTTGCGTCGGGCATGCCGACGGTTATATAGGTTCCCGGGAAGTTGACCGCATTCATGACATTGTCAATTCGGAACATTTTACGCTAAAAGAGCGGCAAATCCTCATGGATGACATCGATTACCCGAAACGTCCCGAGGTGATCGTAGAAGACATGGTCGACCTGAGCCAGAGCGAGAAGCTCGTCATGATGCGCAAGCTGTACCATATGGCGCTGATTGACCGGAAGCTGTCGCCGCTGGAGACGAAGGAAATCGCGCGCATCGCTTGCCTGATCGGCATTTCCCAGGAGAAGCAGGCGCAAGTGGAAGAATGGATTCGCGAAGGGATCGCCTGGCGCGATCGCTGGAAAGAGATCGTCGGCGACTAATTACGACCCCAATCGCATTGGGGTCTTTTTTATTGTCCAGATGTGTCGCAAGTTGCGGGCGGGAAGCTTGGCTTGGCAAAGCTTTCTAAAGTACAATAAAAGGAAGTGTGAAGCAAATGCGACTAGGCGCCACGATGAAGGAGGAGATCTTATGTTGCGAATTTTAGTTACGAATGATGACGGCATCGAGGCATTGGGCATCAAGCGGCTGGTGGAAGCGCTGCTCGTACTGGACCAGGCAGAAATCTTTGTGGTGGCTCCCGATGAGGAAAAAAGCGGCGTTGGCCACGGGGTGACCTATCGCACGCCACTGGCAACGGAAAAACGCGACTTTTACGGTCTTCCCGTCAAAGCGTGGGCGGTGAACGGCAATCCCGCCGACTGCGTGAAAGCCGCCTATCATTTGCTGTTTGCGGCAGAAGAAAAGCCCGATATCGTGTTCTCGGGAATCAACGTAGGGACGAATTTGGGGCGCGACATATATTACTCCGGCACATGCAGCGGGGCCAGAGAAGCGGTTATTTTGGGAGTTCCCGGCGTTGCCCTGTCCTATGACAACTGGTACGACCAGGAAAATTACGGCGACGTCGTACAGATGATCGCGCCGCTCGTGAAAGATTTTGCGGAGCGAGCCGGAAAAGGCGAATTGGCGCCAGAAGTTTTCTGGAATATCAACATTCCGCACGTCCCGCTTGCGCAAGTCAAAGGGATTGTTCCGGCGACGCTTTCGCTGCATCATTATGAGGACAAGTACAGCGAAGCAGCAGAAGGATATTTTTTGATGCGGGAGTACCCGCAGGTGATGCCGATTGCAGAGCCGTATGACTACGACCTGGTGAAGCATGATTACATCGCCGTCACGCCTGTCCATATCGATGCCACGGATCGTTCGCTGCTCAAGCAGATGGACGGCTGGCCGCTGATGCAGCCATGGGAAAAGCAGGGGGAGCAGCCAGATGAATGAGGAGTTCAATCCCGTGCTTGCCCCGGACCCGGCTCTGCGCTCTCCCGTCAAGGAGACGCAGGGCGAGGTTCTCGATAAGCACGATTTTTTCGACTTGTACCAGCTCGCCAGCGAAGCGGGGCTGCCTTATTTTGCCCGCATGAACGGAACAGGAGAGGTCGAGCTGTACCTGGTGTTTGAATCGGTGGACGCTTTTGTCGAGCAGACGCGGGATGCTGTCTCTGTTGAGTTCAAGACGTATCAAGGCAAGCTTTTGGGCGTGATCTGGACGCTGTCTGATCCGCTCCAGCCGCTCGGCTTTCCGCTCACTTTTGACATCCAATTGGCGGAGCAGCGGGGAATGGCGTTGCGAATGCTGGAACAGCCTTGTACGCTCCTGCACTATTTGGCTTACGGGGAAGGCGAGCTGACGCATATTTACTCCGAGTCCATCTTTTTTTCCGCAGGAGAGGTCGAGCGCACCCGGGAAATGATTCGTTCCCTTTTTGAGGGGAAAGTCGAGACGATCCCGCAGGAGGCACAGGTGCGCGAGGAAGAAATGCGAAGCATCGCGGCACTGTCTTTTCCCGACACGGTTTTCACGGAAGAAGGGCTGGCTTTTGTCCTCGACTACAGACGGATGCAGGCCGTACATGGCGAAGAAGGCGCCCAGCACCTGCTGATGAGCACCGTTCGCCAGGCTGTCTGGGTGATGCGCAGACACGCGCGCAGCGAGGTGCGGGAGTCCGCGTTTACCGTATGGGTGGCGGAGCGCGGCGAACTGCTCGATCTGATTGTCACCCCAGGGCTTGGGCACTTGTTTGAGGTCATCCACATGGCAGAGGAGGACGCCAATCCGTTTTCCCGCTTCCTGTTGACGCTGCCGGAATATGTGGAGACAAAAGAAGTTTCTGCGCTCGGTCTGGGCGCGTATCCGCTTTTGCGCTATGAAAATGGCGTACTCTATCATTTGGAGCTGGACGAAAATGTACAGGCGCATCTGCAAACCCTGTTCGTGAAAGCGTTTCCGGGCATGCCTGTTCCGTATCAGTAAATGTTGCAACATTGTGAAATAGCATTTTCATAGGAATCTTTTGCCCTTCGATGAAATAAGGGTAAATAAGTCATTTTTCAACAAAGGATACGACAAGGGGAAGTACGAAGTAATAAAGCAGATAATCCGTTGGGGAGAGGTGACGACGATGTACGCTGTAGAGCCCGATTTGTTCCAGGCTGTTTCCGATTGCGCTCACCGTTTTCAAGGGGAGATCGAACAATTGGCAAAGCGTCATGCACTAACGATTGAGGGAGGTCTGCCTGCGCTTGAATTGCAGGTGCAGCCCCAATGCCAGGCTTTGCTGGAGTACAACTTGTGGGGGGAAGCGGGACTCGTCGCGATCCACGGCAAACTAAACTTGCGGGGCGGAGTAAAAAAAGACTCATTTTCCATCATGATGAAATTCTCGCTGTCTCATGATCCGGAACTGGACATCGAGGGCAAAAAACTGCGGATTGAGGAAATTTTGTACGGCGAAGCTGACCTGTTCTGGAACATACCTCCGGCGGGGCATGTCGGGCACGTCGAGCTGACACTTCGCTTCACCTATCAACCTGGCTCTGGACGACTGGGCGAATATGTGCGCAGCGTTTTGGGCATCGTAACCGGAAAGATGATGGCTGCCTAAAGCGGCGTAGATGGTAAAATGGCTCTCCGTCACAGGAGGGCTATTTTTCGTTGAGGCAAGAAGGCAGCCAAAAGGAGGACGAAAAGACGTCTATGCGTTTGTTCGTGGCATTGGATATTCCAGAAGAGGCGGTTCAATATATTTCCGCTGTCCAAGAACGGCTCAAGCCGGAAGTGATGGCAGACAGATGGCAGCCGCTGCACAATCTGCACCTGACTCTGCATTTTCTCGGAGAGGTGGACGAGCGGCTTGTCCCGGCTGTTTGCGAGGACATGGACATCGTCAGCGCGATTATCGAGCCGTTCACCTTGCGCATCGGCGGCTTTGGCGCATTCCCGCACGCCCAGCATCCCCGCGTCTTGTGGCTCGGGCTGCGCGGGCAAACGAATCCGCTGAAGCAGTTGCATCTCTTGCTCGCCAGACGTTTTGAGCTGCATGAGGGCGTGGCGTATGACCGCAAGCGCTATCGGCCGCACATCACGCTTGCCCGCGGGCCGCAGGCAGGAAGCGAGGGACTGCCGCTCATGGACTGGAACGAGCGGTTTTTGGCTCCCGATTCGCCGCGCTGGAAAGTACGGCATGTCCATCTGTACCGTTCGGAGCTTTTGCCAGAAGGAGCCGTGCATACCGTGATTCATACGAGCACGTTTGATAAAGATCACAGCAAAAAACGAGCGGTACCTGAATAGACTAAGAAAAGGACCAGGGGAAAGCTTTCCAGAAAGCGGTGGAAAACGGATGGGTGAGTTCACGACCGGCATTCTTTATCCACGCAAATACGAACCGAAAGTGCTGATTGCCTTGTCCAAGTCTTCGCAACCGTACTTCCACAGAAACATCAATGGCGACTGGAACGCATTTTTCCTGCAGGATGAATGGATTGAAACCTCCTCGACGCTTGATTTTTTGCTTACACTGTCGAAGCAATTCGTGCCGCTGCTTTGGTTTCATGATGCAGAAGACAATGGCTGGGGGTTTCGTCTGTTCGATGCTGGCTTCGAGGTCTCTTCGGCGACGATCAGCTATTCACTGGATGTGGAGATGGCAGAGGCGGAGTTCGGCAGACTTTATCCGGAGATTGACCTGCAGGAAAGAATTACAGACAGCGAGGACGTTCGGCAAAAGTATGAAGACATACTGGACCGGGTTGTGCGTTCGGAGTTGTATCGGCGAGAGGTAGGGAAGGGAATTACCCGCATCAAACCGCAATCCTTCAACCGGATCGCGGGCCCCAAACAGGTGCAGCAACTGCGTTCGCTGTTCGACTTGCAACTGCTGACAGACGTAGACGATGAGACCGGGGCTTCACTATTGTACGACTCAGTCGATCTGTTCAAAGAGATTTTAGGGATTGAGGAAATGGTATGGGTCAATTATGCGTACTTGGCAAGCGGAGGCAGGGAGTAACGACAGAAAAGGACGGGGGCAAATGGCTCTCCCGTCCTGTTTTTGTTTGAGCGGTTGGTTGAGCGATGCTAGGGGCGAAGGAGCGGGGCGGTTCAGCCGCCGACGAACATGCCCTGGATGATCGGTTCCTTTTCCGAAAAGCGAATCGGGATGGAAATCGCCGCGTACAAGTTCACGGCATTCGACACTTGAAAATGCAAGTGAGGCTCGCTGGAGTTGCCAGAGTTGCCGCAACGTCCGATGATTTCTCCTGCCGACACGATGTCACCGGGCTTGACCGTGATGGAATGCTGCTTCAGATGGGCGAGCAGGCTGAACTCGCCCTGCCCGTGAGCGATCTCGACGAAGTTTCCCGCAGGCTGTTCCTCGTTCATCACGCCGACTGGCGCGTTGTCCGGCACATCGCTTGCGACCTTGACCACTTTTCCGACGCACGGAGCCACGATGGGCTGATCAAAAGCGTAATAGCTCTCGTTGACAGCAGGATCGCCGTGACAGGAGCGCCCTTCTTTCATGATCAAAAAGTCGTAGGCGTAACGCTGGTTGTCGTAGGCGTAGTGATAGTTGATCAGTTCGTTTTTCCCGCCCCAAAAAGTAAACCACGTTCCCTGAAAAGGCAGGCGGTACAGATGGCGGCTGCAAGCCTGGTCTGTGTCGGGATGAGACGTCAGGTGGGAAAGGCGCAGCCCGTGAATGATCCCGTCTGCATCGATGGCGGCAGACAAGCCCTTTTGTCCGTCGCAAGCCGTCCAGACGAAGCGCGTCATCGCATTCAGCGGCACGACAGACAGTGGCTGTTCCTCGTAGCATTCCAGATCGCGATGAAAATCGGCGGCGAAGGAAATAAATTCTTCCCTGCTAACCTCGTCCCGAAAAGCGCTGCTGCACATGTCATACAGCGCCGAGTATTGTCCGCTGCTCAAAGCAAGCGGGATGGCACGAGCCAGCGGGAAAAGCGGGTGAGCAAGCATCGAAAATCACGCTCCGTATGCAAAAAATCTCAACAGCTAGTACGAACCAGGTCGCGCTCAAGTTTCCTGGCGTGACATCCTCGGCAAAAAGGAACAGAGTCAGCAAAAAACCAGTACCAACGACGTGTACTGGTTTCCTTCAGCCATAAATGTCTGCTTATTTTTTCCACTGACCAAAAATTTCATCGATATTCAGCAGCATGATCAGCTTGTCATCTAGACGGGCAATGCCTTGCAAATACTTGCCCTCGACACCCGCCACGATAGGGGGAGCCGGTTCGATCAGGTGCTGCGGAATGTTCATGACTTCGGATACCGCATCGACGATGATCCCGATGTTCAGCCCTTCCAGCTGCAAGTCGACAAAGCGGGTGTCGTCTGTTTGTTCCAGCGGCTCCAGGCCAAACATTTTGCGCAGGTTGACGATCGGCAAAATTCGTCCGCGCAGGTCAATGACGCCTTCTACATACTCAGGCGATTTGGGGAAACGGGTGATCGGCAATGGCTTGATGATTTCGCGCACCAGCGCGATGGACAGCCCGTAATACTCACTTCCCATTTTAAACAAGATCGATTGGGCCGTTGCAGCTTCCCCCTCCCAATCTGTGCCGCTGTTTCGCTTTGTCAGTTCCATCTATACAATTCCTCCCCGGACCACTTTCCTATGTCTTTACCCATATTGTACCATGGACAAACCTGTTGGGCGGCATTTTTTCCATCTTCGTGCCCGGTTTGCCAAGCGAGCAATTTTTCTTAGGAGAAACAGCCATAATAGAAAACGAACAGACCAACAAGCGAAAAGGCTCGTCAGTCTGTTCGTCTGTTTTTTGGCGCATTACGGCTCGCGCAAGTCGTTGAGCGAAATGCCTTGCTCCAGGGCGAAATCAAAATCATCCACATCGTAAAATTGAACAGGCACGATATATTCCAAAATCCGATCCTGAAAATCGGGCTGGTCTGTGAGCAGCGGGACTTCAAAGCGTACGGACGTCAGCAAAAGCTGCGTCTCGACAGGATCAAATATTTCTCCCCACATGGCATTGTCCTCTACCTTGATGACGGTCAGCGTAACGCCGTTCGGAAAGGCAAAAGGAACTTTCGACCAAGGGGCAATCAGTCCTTTTTCCAGTCGTTTGCGATTGAATGGATCGGCAAAAAACTGGCTCATTTCCTGCATGACCCGGCGCACATACTGATCGTCACCGGAGTAGGGCATGATTGGCTCAGGACTCTGGATAAATTCGTCCAATTCATAGATTGTCGACGCGGGTATCAGATATTCTACCGGTTGCGATGGGACCATCAACTCCCCGTAGATAGCCAACATAATCGCTTCAATAACGAATTGTTTCGACATTTCGACAACCCTCCTCGTTACCATCATACTGAAATCGCGGAGTGACAACAAGCCCGGACAAGCTGTTCATGGCAGTAGCAGAACCGAGTAAACCGAAACGGAGGAACTATCCTTGGTTGATCCTGACTTCTTTTCTTCGCTCTTGCTGATTATCACCATCAACATCGTCCTCAGCGGAGACAACGCAGTCGTCATCGCGATTGCTTGCCGCAGGCTGCCTGCCGAGCAGCAGAAAAAGGCGATCGTTTGGGGAACGACGTTGGCTGTCATCGTGCGGGTGATTGCGACGATTCTCGCTGTGTACCTGTTGAAAATTCCTTATTTGTATTTGATTGGCGGGACGATATTATTGTGGATCAGCTACAATTTGTTGCGCGAGGGAGACGATCAGGACGACATTGATGCCAGCGAGGATCTGGTTTCTGCCGTGAAAACAATCGTAGTTGCGGATATCATGATGGGGCTGGACAACGTGCTTGCGATCGCGGGCGCAGCCCAGGGAAACATTTTGCTGATTGTCATCGGATTGCTCATCAGCGTCCCTCTGATGGTCTTTGGCAGCCAGCTGATCCTTCGCGTGATGGAGCGGTTTGCTTGGCTCGTCTACTTCGGCTCGGGTGTGCTCGCACTCGCCGCGGCCAATATGATTTTGACGGAGGAAACGGTTCGGGCCTGGGTCGATCCGTATCCGGGGCTGGCTTTTTTGGTCAAAGCGGTGTTGGTTTTGGCGGTATTGCTGTTAGGGTACAGGCAGCGGTCAAAAGGAAAAGCGAGTTGACAAGCGGGAGGAATGAAGCGGGAAGCAGCGCGTTTGTGCTCCCCGTTTTTTGTGAAAAGGAAGTTTCAGAATAAACTTTACATTCATTGACAAATCCGCTTTCTATCTTATATGATTGAAAAAATTAGAAGAGTCTAGTTTTAGCTGAGGAGAGATGAGCATGTCATTGACAGAACAGACGAAAAAAGGATACTTTGGCGAATTTGGCGGAAGCTTTGTGCCGCCGCAGCTTCAGGAAGTGCTGGATTATTTGGCGGAGCAGTTTGAAAAGTACAAGGACGATCCCGAATTTAACGAAGAGTTCAAGTATTACCTGAAAGAATACGTGGGGCGGGAAAATCCGCTGACCTACGCCCGTCAGCTGACAGAAAAGCTCGGCGGCGCGAAAATCTACTTGAAACGCGAAGATTTGAACCATACAGGTGCACATAAAATCAACAACGTCATCGGGCAAATCCTGTTGGCAAAGCGCATGGGCGCGCATCGCATTATCGCGGAGACTGGCGCGGGGCAGCACGGTGTAGCTACCGCCACAGCTTGCGCGATGTTCGGCATGGAATGCATCATTTACATGGGTGCAGAGGACATGAAGCGCCAGTCCTTGAACGTGTTTCGGATGGAGCTTTTGGGGGCAAAAGTCATCGGGGTGTCCAAAGGACAAGGCCGACTGAAGGACGCCGTCGATGAAGCGCTGAACGACCTCGTGGAAAACTACGAAAATACGTTTTACTTGTTGGGCTCCGCTGTAGGGCCGCATCCATTCCCGACGATGGTCAAGCACTTCCAGGCGATCATCAGCGAGGAATCCAAGCGCCAAATTTTGGAGAAGGAAGGTCGCCTGCCTGATGCCGTGATCGCTGCGGTAGGTGGCGGAAGCAACGCAATCGGTGCGTTCGCGCATTACATCGACGAGCCTTCCGTGCGCTTGATCGGCGTCGAGCCTGATCAGGCACCGACTTTGAACGAAGGGGTTCCGGCAGTGCTGCACGGGTTCAAATGTCTGGTGCTGCTCGATGAACAAGGGGAACCGAAGAAGACGTACTCGATTGCAGCCGGTCTGGATTACCCGGGAATCGGCCCGGAGCACAGTCAGCTCAAAACGAGCGGACGAGCCGAATACTACACAGTGACGAACGAAGAGGTGCTGGCAGCTTTTCAGGAGCTGTCCAAGGCGGAAGGCATCATCCCAGCGCTGGAGAGCGCCCATGCAATTGCCCATGCCCTCAAGCTCGCCCCGACGCTTTCGCGGGAGCAGATTTTGATCGTCAATCTCTCGGGTCGAGGCGACAAAGACGTCGAGCAAGTGTTCCGTCTGTTGAACGAATAGTTGCCCATATAAAAGAAAAGAGCAGCCTTCTTCCAGCGAAGAGGCTGCTTTTTTATAACAACGTATCTATAGCGTTTTGACGATGGTCACGCTCATCCAGTCTTTGTCGTACAGGTTGATCTCAAAAGGAGAAGCGACCTCTGAGCCGTCCTCGTTGGTCAGGATGCGAATGATCGGCCGATTGACCGCGAGCGGATTGACCCGCGAGACGACCCCTGTATGCCCGGAACTGAGCAAGACGGTAGAGGAGATCGGAAAAATCGCGACATGCTGCAAGAACAATTTGAGCAGGTCGAGGTCAAAATACGTGTTCCCCGAAGCAAACAAATACTCGGTCGCATCGCTCGGCGAGTAGCTTTTGCGAAAAGGACGCGGGGAGATCAGCGCATCGTACACATCCGCGATCGCGACAATCCGCGCGTATTCGTGGATGTTTTTTTCACAGAGCTGACGGGGGTAGCCTGTCCCGTTGTAGCGCTCGTGGTGTTGCAGCGCACAGTGCGCGGATACGACAGAAATATTGTGCTGGCTGCGCAAAATGTTGAAGCCGTCTTCCGTGTGGTATTGCAGGCGCTGCCGTTCTTCGACGGTCAGTTCCTTGCGCAAGCTCCACAGTTCCTTTGGCACCTGCGTCATTCCGATGTCGAACAGCAGAGCGCCAATCCCCAGCTCCATCATTTGCTGCTGGTTGTAGCCTTTGGCCAGACCGACGACTCCTGCGAGCACAGCAACGTTGACGGCGTGGTGAAAAAAATAGCCGTCCATGACATGAAGATTGGACAAATTGACCAAAACGTCTTTGCGGCTGCTCAAGTCCTGCATAATTTCCCGGAACACCTTTTGAAAGGTGCTCCCGAAATCAGGAAGGGATGTGCGGCGCTTGATCTGCGGCTGATCCATCAGCGTCGTCATTGTTTTGTAGACGGTATCGACGGCTTCTTTGCGCGTCTCGTCGCGGATCGTGTCTTCGGGTATGATGTCTTCGGTGCGCTTGTCCTGAATGTAGAGCGTATCAATCCCCAATTGTTTGAGACGTTCAATGTAGCGTTCAGTCAGTTGTACACCCAGACCTAAGAGGACGTTTCCGTTTTCCTGAAAAATGCTTTTGGCAATGATATCTCCCGGCTTTACTGAAGTAATATGCAATTTTCTCACAACGAAAGCCCCAGTCCTTTGTCGATAGAATGTAAATAGTCCTGATTTTCAGTCACATCGTATAGTCTAATTCTATCATATGGAAAGACCGGGACACTACCGCTTCCTGTCACTTCGCCAAATTGTCGTTTTTTTCCACTTGTTACTGCTCGGCGGCGCGGTCGGAGCGGGTAAACCAGCGGAACGGATTCAACGACCAGCGCGGCTCGTGACGGGCGTAGCGCTCCTTGCGACGAGTCAGGCGCTGCTGCATCAAATCCATTTCAAATGTGACGCGGCGCATCTCCAGGCGCAATGATTCCTGCATTTCCTCGATATCCGCGATCTTTTGCAAAATGGTCGATTGCATGCTGTTCAAAGACGACAGCTGCGTCAGTTCCTGCTGAAACTTCACCAGCGTCTCGTGGACGGCAAGCTCCATTTCCCGCATGCCGGACTCCACCTGGGTGCCCGCACTGAAAGCTACAGCCGTTTCTTCCGCGCTGGCGCACTCCTCGACTGCCAGCATTTCTTCCGACAAACGGCCTTCATCTATGAGCTGTCGCTGAATTTCTTTCAGGGAGCTGTTTCCGCTATCTTTGCGCTCTTTTACTTCTCGCAGCAGGGCGAAGCCTGCTTCACTGATCAAATAGTGACCCTGCGGATTTTTCAGACGTTCCTTGACAGGTACGAACAAGTCCAGCCAGTTGCGCAGCGTACGAACGTGCACGTCAAGGCGATCAGCTACCTCTTTCGAAGCCATCCAAACTTGTACATCCATCCCGAATCACTCCTTTTTCCCCTGGGTATTCCCGGTGGACTCATTATAGCACCATTTTTTTCCGGGTAAGAGAGAATCGACAAAGGTTCTAAAAAGTAGTGGCATTTCGTCTGATTTGGACAGACCGTTGTTTTTTGTCACAGAGTCGCGAGCAGGACGAAATGGCTGCTTCCACTCATAATGGCCCGGACAGGCGCGTACATATGGAGGGAATACACGTCCCATACTCATGCGGGATGAGGAGAGGACTGGATGATGCAACCTGTCTTTTGGGTAGTTTTGCTTGCGGCCGCGCTGGCAAGCTGCGTGGGCGGACTGTTGCTTTGTCTGCGCGTCTGGTCGCAAAAGGCATTGTTCGCCATGATCAGCGCCGGAGCGGGCCTGCTTTTGGCGATTACGTTTCTGGACTTGATGCCGCACGTGCTCCAGGGCGCGAATATGCGGATGATGCCGTTTGTGCTCGTCGGTTTTGCGGCGATGTTTGCCCTGGAATTGCTCGGGAAAGCCGGAGGAGAAATCGGTTCGACAAGCATCATCGGTGTCGTAAGCGGATTTTTGCTGCACGCCTTTGTCGAAGGAGTGTCGCTTGTGGCAAGCTTGACGGTGGATTCGGAGGTAGGCATGTCCGTCCTTTTGGCTATGCTGCTGCACAAAATACCGGACGGGGTCACGGTCGCTTCCCTGATGCTCGCGGCTACAAACTCGCGGAAAAAAGCGCTCTGGGCCGCGACCTCCCTGGGGATTGCCACGATTGTCGGAGCTTGCAGCTTCGGAGTTGCCGAGCGTATTTTTCCGCCGAACTGGTCGGATGTGATGCTTGCGATGACCACGGGAATTTTCCTGTACGTGTCGGCCAGTCATCTGGTGCCATACATTGTGCAGGCGAGGCGAGCGGAATACGGTGTCTACTTTTTTGGTTCCGTCCTGGTCTATATCGTGTTGTCTGCTTACTTGCACGCGAATCATCTTCATGCATAAACCAGGGCGCTCCTTGCCAGCCTAATGAACAGAATGGCATGACAGATTGACGCAAAGGAGCCTTGGTGAGCATGAATGAACAAAATCGTAATCAAGTCGACGAAACCGCGCAGGCGGCGAGCGAGTTCCCGGTCATGGGAACTTCCCTGAATCCTTTTGACGAAGCGTGGGGGACGTTCGTTCCCACCCCGAGCGAGTCTTCGGCGGCGACCGAGTAGTTCGCCAAAGCTGATGAAGCCGATGTCGAAACGAAGCGTTTCCTGCTCTTTTCACGCGCCCCTCTCGTAACGAAGGACAAGATCGGTTATAATGGCGGGGAATAGCTTGGGAAGGGGCGAATACATAATGAATACACTGTTGCAAGGCAAAAATATCGTAATCATGGGTGTAGCGAACCACCGCAGCATCGCTTGGGGCATTGCCCAATCTTTGCACAACGCGGGAGCGAACCTGATTTTCACCTATCAGGGAGATCGCCTGCGCGAAAACGTAGCAGAGCTGTCTGCCAAATTGGGCAAGGAATCTTTGCTGGTGAACTGCGACGTGACCAAGGACGAAGAAGTGGAAGCAGCATTCGCGACGATCCGGGAAAAAGTGGGCGTCATTCACGGCTTGGCACACTGCATCGCGTTTGCCAAAACAGAGGAGCTGGAAGGCGAATTCGTCAACACTTCCCGTGACGGATACGCATTGGCACAGGATATCAGCGCGTTCTCGCTGGTAGCGGTAGCGCGTGCTGCTCGTCCGCTGATGACAGAAGGCGGAAGCATCGTGACCATGACTTACCTGGGTGGCGAGCGCGTGGTGCAAAACTACAACGTCATGGGCGTGGCAAAAGCGGCGCTGGACGCATCTGTACGCTACCTCGCGAACGACCTCGGCAAAGAGAACATCCGCGTGAACGCGATTTCTGCTGGCCCGATCCGTACGCTGGCGGCAAAAGGCATCCGCAATTTCAATGCGGTCCTGAAAGAAATCGAAGAAAAAGCTCCGCTGCGTCGCACGATTGACCAGACAGAGGTAGGCGACACGGCCCTCTTCTTGTTCAGCAATCTCTCCCGCGGCATCACCGGCGAAATTTTGCACGTAGACGCTGGCTACAGCATCATCGGCGGCTAAACGAATAACAGGCTCCCTCCGCTCGCATACTATACAAAAATGCGACGAAGGGAGCCTTTTTATGTTTCCGTTGATTACAAACATGGAAGAATTTTTGATTTACATGGGCGGCGGCTTTCAGTATTTACCTGCCCATTTCGGAGACGAAGCGGGAGGGGCGGGTCTTCCGGCCGAAGCGCTCCCGGGGGATACCGATACACAAACTGCGCCGGGCACGGGTAATCGCAACGTATAGGAGACGGCGTTCTTCTTCGATGGCGGTCGTCTGCCCTTTGCGCAGTTCATCCAGCGTGTACTCGTGAGGGAGAGCGCCTTCCACCAGGTCTGGCAGGAAGACATGGTCGTACTCCAGCCCTTTTGCCCGATGAATGCTTAATACGTGAACAGCTTCGCCCGGGAGTGGCCGCATATTGCGCCACTCTTTTTCTTGTCGCGTCATCTGCTCGATGTAAGCCAAAAAGTCGCTGATCGTGGCGTGCCGCTTGGCGGCGGCGAGAATTTGTTGCAGCTCGTCGCTCCAGCGTTCCCGGCCATCTTCCCGGTCACGGGCCCGCTTTTTCAAGTAGTCGCGCAGCTTTCCGTCTTCGTAAATCAGTTCCAGCGCCTGGGCAGGAGGGCAATCCTTGCACGCGGCGAGAATGTCGTTGATCACTTGCATATGCTTGCGCTGGTACGGTTTGAGCTGTGTCAGGTGCGGGAGGATATGCAAAACGGGCTTGTCCTCCAAAATGGATTGGCTGCGCACGGCATTCCATGTCTCGCCGGAAATGTACAGCGTCGGCAAGATTTCCCTGAGCGCATCCGTGTCGTCCGGATTGAGCGCCAGCCGCAAGTAGTGCAAAGTCCAGCGAACCGTCTGACGCTGGTAAAACGACTCTTCCTCCTGGGTGTAGTGAAACGGGATGCCCGCCTCGCTCAACCGCTCCAAAAGCGGGCGCGTCGACTCGTTTGTCCGGTAGAGGATGGCGCATTCGCCTAAAGCCGTTCCTTGCTCGCGCCGATGGATGATTTCATCCACGATCCGGGATGCCTGCTCTTCTTCGTCGTCCGGTTCAAACAAAAACGTGTCGCCTTCCTCGCGGTGGAACGAACGGCACGCCTTGTCCCAGCGGGCGCGATTGTGGCCGATGAGCGAATAGCCGAGACTGACGATGGAAGAGTGAGAGCGGTAGTTCACTTCCAGTGTAATCGTAGAGGCTTGGGGAAAATCTTTGGTGAAGCCCAATATGTACTGGGGATCACTGCCGCGAAAGCCGTAGATCGACTGATCGTCATCGCCAATGACGCACAGGTTGTTTTGCGGTGCGCACAGCAGCTTGACCGTCTCGTACTGGATGCGGTTAATATCTTGAAACTCGTCGATCATGACGTGGGTAATCCGCTCCTGGTAGCGCTGCAGCAAGTTTTGATTGTCGCGCAAAAGCTCGTAGCAGCCGAGCAGCATGTCGTCGAAATCAAACCATTGGTGCTTTTTCTTCGCTTCCTCGTAGAGCGGATACAGCTGCGCCGCCCGCTTTTCCGCATCGGTCGCCAGTTCACGGTAGGCAACCTCACGCGGGAGGATGTATTCGTTTTTCCAGCGGCTGACGATGCCGAGCGCTTCGGTGATGTCAGTTTCTTTTAAGGCAGCCAGCTCGTCGTGTCCGAGCAGCGACCCGGTTTCGCGCAGGAGCCGCCACTTTTGCCAGTCTTTTTTCAAAAGCCGCTGCTGATCCCAATTGTTCGGCTGATGGTGCAAGAGCATGCGGTAAAAAATACTGTGAAACGTTCCGGCAATCAGCTCGCGGGCCTGACCGGACGGAAGCTGTCTGGCAATGCGCAGACGGATTTCTTCCGCGGCTTTCGTGGTAAAGGTCACGACCATGATCCGGTTTGGCTCCACACCGAGATCTTTGATCAGGTGGGCGGTGCGCGCTGTCATCACGCGGGTCTTGCCGCTGCCGGCTCCGGCGAGAATCAAAAGCGGCCCATCTGTCGCATGCACAGCCTGCTGCTGCGTAGGATGGAGCGGTTGGTCAAGCTGTTGCTCCGCCAAGTGCGCAATCGTCTTTTTCGGCATGAAGCGCTTGCGAAAGACCGGGGGCTTTGGCGGAGGCGGAGCTGGTGTGACGCTGCTGCCAATCGTCCGTTTTTTCGGGAGGCGAAAGGAACCGATCGTTGTGGTGTCGGTTTCCGTTTCCGTGCGATCGTCTTCGCCGGATGCTTTTTCCGTCGCGCGGCCGAGCGAATCGTCAGCTGGTGCGCCAGTTGCAGAGCTTGTACCATCTGCATCTGCTGGCGTATGCTCTACAGCTGCGTCAGTGCTGGCGACAGCAGCGGTGCCAGTGACGATAGGGTGGAGCGCAGCCGCGGCCGTCTCGTCCAACGCTTGCAGCCACTCAAAAGTGGCAGGACTGTTTTGCGGCAAAAGCGGACAGTCTGTTTCCAGCGAATGCGCGAAATAAGGCTCAAAGCTGATGCCCGCAACCAGGCGCAACGGGGAGCCGCAGGCCGGACAGCGAACCTTGTCCTGTCGGGCTGCCATGCGCCAAAACGGTATGCGGTTGTAAGTGTCAGGCTGCAACAGGATGGGTTTGTTGTCTAGTAACGCATAGTTCATGTAGGCACCTCGAAAAAACAGCTTCTTTGTCAACGGTCTGACTGTGGAAACAAGAAGTGCCCCCTGGCTTGAAGGGGACACTTGCCAAATGGTGTTCGCTATGACTGGGCGTGCAGCAAAATCGTGTCCTCCGGAAGTGCGGCCGATTCTTCCTCATCCAGATGGGTGATCGCCACGCGTGTGATCCGGTGATTTTCCAACTCGCTAATTGTAAACAGATAGCCTTCGTACATGACGGCTTTGCCTGATGCCACTTCTTCGTTCAGTTGGCTGTAGAGCCAGCCGGCAATCGTATCGACCTCATCGGAGACGATCTCGATCGTCAGAAAATCGTTCAACTCGCTCAAGAGTGTTTTTCCAGAAACCGAGAGGGCATTGCTCGCACTTTCTTCAATTTCAGGCCGTTCATTTTCGTCAAATTCATCCTGAATGTCGCCGACAATTTCCTCCAGGATGTCTTCCATGGTCAAAATCCCTGCTGTGCCGCCATACTCGTCGATGACGATCGCGATTTGCGAGCGGCGCTTTTGCATGAGCCGCAGCACGTGGCTGATTTCCATGGACTTTGGCACCGTAAGCAGGGGACGAAGGAAATCGTTTAACTCGGCTTTCCCGGTTGTCAGCGCCGACAGGAAAAAGTCGGAAGTGTGCACGAAGCCAATCAGCCTGTCTTTGTCTTCATGGGCGACAGGGAAGCGTGAGTGGCGGGATTCCCGGATGATTTGCAAATTTTCGTCAAACGTGTTGTCATCGTACAAGCAAATCATGTCGATGCGCGGGATCATAATTTCCCGGGCAAGTCGTTCGGAAAAATCAAAGACGTTGTCCACCAGGGCCATTTCTGTCTGGTCGATGTGGCCGCTCTTATGGCTCTGATTGACCAGCAAGCGTATTTCTTCCTCCGTGTGGGCCGGGTCGCTCTCCGTAGCAGGCTCGATGCCCAAGCGGCGGATGAAGAGGTTGGCCGCTCCGTTCAAAAACCAGATGAGCGGGTAGCTGAGCTTGTAGAAAAACATGAGCGGAGCAGCTGTCCAGAGCGAAGTCGCTTCCGCTTTTTGAATCGCGAGCGATTTGGGTGCAAGCTCTCCGAAAACGATGTGCAAAAACGTAATGATAGCAAACGCGATGGCAAGAGAAACAGGGCCTACCATATACGGCGGGAATTGAAAGTATGCCATCATGGGTTCGACGTAATGGGCGATTGCAGGCTCACCAACCCAGCCTAATCCAAGCGATGCCAGCGTGATGCCGAGCTGGCAGGCAGACAAATAGGCGTCGAGCTCCCGGGTGACCTTTTGCGCGTAGTGGGCACGCTTGTTGTTGCCCTCACTGACGAGCTGGGCCAAACGAGTTTGGCGAACTTTAACCAGCGAGAATTCTGCTGCGACGAAGAAGCCGTTCAAAAGGACCAAAAACACCACGAGCAGCAGATTCAGCGTAATCTCCCCTATCGGACTCTCCAAGCGCACCTCCAGCCTTCCGCGGTGCGAAAGGTGGAGAATTCACCTCCGTTACGCTAATTGTATTTTAAATGTACGAACCAAAAGGAATAAACATTCGTAACTTCCTTGTTACAGGTAAGTATACCAATAGGTCAACCGAAGAGTCAAAACGTTCCGATTTGCCCGGGCGCATTTTGCACATTGTCCGGACATACGGGAATCCCTCGATTCATACACATAAACGAGCAGTTGTCCGAGGGAGGGGAGGCGTGTGTACTGGCTGCAAAAAAGCGTGGCGATCGTCATGGGGAGCGTACTGGTTGCCATTGGCGTCAATCTGTTTTTGGTGCCGCACCGCCTCATGGACGGAGGGATGATCGGGATCGGGCTGTTGGCGACGTATTACATGCAGTGGCCGCCCGGGATAATCATGATTGTCGTCAGTATTCCGGTGTATGTCATCGTGTTTTTTTACGATCGTCGGCTGTTTTTTCACAGTTTTCACGGGATGCTGATCTCAGCCTTTTTGATCGATGTCCTGTCCGATTTGCGCGATTTCAACAGTTGGTCTATGGCGATTTCGTCTGTAACGGGGGGCTTGCTGATCGGCATGGGAGTAGGCTTGATGCTCGCCTTCGAAACGAATACCGGAGGAACGGATCTGGTAGCGCAATTTTTGGCCCGGCGCTTTCGTCTGCCTGTGGCTTTGCTGATCCTGGTGATTGACGGTCTGATCGTGGCCTGCTCGCTGCATACGATCGGACTTGTGCGCACCGCCTTTTCGCTGCTGACAATCGTCGCCGTCGCAGCCACGACACACATGTTCAGCGGGATCGGGCGTCCGCACCCGCCCTATACCATCGTTGGCCCGCTGCACACTTTGCGCGCAGAGCGGAGCAAAGAACGGTTGCGAGCCTTTCCTGTCTTGCCGGTTTTTTACAGGAAAAGACAACAGCTCGCATCTGTACGCGCAAAACAAACCGGAAGAACCAGGGCAGGGGAAGCAAAGTTTTTGGAGAAAATAAATAGGAAAAGGATGAAATGAGGGGCGAACATTGTGTCTACACATACACCGCAAATGATTACGGAGCGGGTCGGCTATTTTCCCGGTCACGTAAACATCGGGTTGGTGATAGGGGAGAGCGGGGCCATCCTGATTGATTCCGGGCTGGAGGCGCAAACGGCGAAGAAAATCAAAAAAGGGCTGGACGCGATAGCCCAGCCCTTGTGCGCGATCATTCAAACACACGCTCATGCCGACCACTTCGGAGGAAACGCCTACCTGCTCGGATGCTGGCCCGAAGCCAAAGTATACGCACCACCGCTGGAAGAAGCGATCATTCGCTATCCGATTCTGGAACCCATCTACTTGAACATGGGAGCAGAACCTCTTGCCGATTTGAAAAACAAGTTTTTGCTGGCGCAAGCTTCCCGGGTGGACCACCTTCTTCCATTAGAAGGAACGATTGCAATCGACGGTGTGCCTTTTACGATCCTTTCTCTGCCGGGGCACAGCTATCAGCAGGTCGGTCTGATCTGCGACGACATATGCTTTGCAGCCGACAGCTATTTGGGTGAAGAAGTATTGGAAAAGCACAAATTGCCGTTTCTTGTGGATGCGCATGAGACGATGAACAGTTTGCACAAGCTCCTCGCGACCACATGCACAGGATATTTGCCAGGTCACGGAGCGTACACCACCTCCTCTCAAGGTGCGGTGCACAAAAATATGGAATGGCATGAACGGATTTACGCTGTCATCGAAGACATTTTAAGAGAGGAGCGCGGAGTAGAAGACGCTCTCGCCCTCCTGTGTGAACGCTTGCACATTTCCATAGAAAACGCCGGAAGCTACGCCTTGTTTCGGACGGCTTTCATGGGCTATCTCGTCGGACTGGTAAAAGAAAAGAGAGTGACCTATCGGTTTTGTGCCAACAGATGGTTGTGGAGCACGGTTCAGGATGGACCAGACGAAGAAGAGAGATAATCGGCAATTTCGGCCAATTTATGCTCGGCTGCTTCCCGAACGGATTTGGGGATGAAAAAAATCTCTTCAGAGGTGTTCATATAAAATTTTGCTTCCAGATACGGATGGCCCAGCTTGACTGTCATCTCGCCTTTTCCAGTGGACGAGGTGGTAAAATTGGTGGGAATGCGCAGGAAATACGTGCTGCTGCTGGCAGAATCGTACATGACGACATCGTACGTGGGCATGCCGTCCCCGCCTGATCGGTGAAACCCCTGCTGTCTGAGCATTTTGTCGACATAGGAGAGTGGCTGCACGACACCGGTCAGGGTCTTGTTTTTTAACCGCATGGACATCCTCCTCGGCTCAACCTGTGAGAAATTCGGGTTTGCTACCATCCTATGTGCGGTGGGCAGATTTCAGACTTGAAGAAAAAGAAAAGAAGGAGTGGAGAAAATATGCTGTTGCAAGCAGACTTACATACACATACGAAGGCGTCGGACGGGACCTGCGAACCTGCGGAAAACGTGCGCCTGGCGAAAGAAGCGGGACTTGCCGCTCTGGCGATTACCGACCACGATACAGTGGCGGGCGTGGCAGAAGCGATCGAAGCGGGAGCGAGGCTCGGGGTGGAAATCATTCCGGGCGTGGAAGTAAGCTCGGTAGGAAACGGGCAAGACATTCACGTGTTAGGCTATTTTGTTCCATATGAGGATCAGGCGTTTCAAGAGCGACTTGTGGGCTTGCGAGAAACGCGCCACCAGCGCAACGAGTTGCTGATTGCCCGCCTGCAGGAGCTGGGTATTTCGATTACGCTGGAAAACGTCTACCGCCGCAAGCAAGGCACAGATAAAAACATCGGTCGCCCGCATATTGCCGAAGAGCTGATCGAGCTGGGCGTCGTGGCCACAATCGAAGAGGCGTTTGACAAGTATTTGGGCAAAGGGGGAGCGGCTTACGTCAATCCTCCGCGCATCTCGCCTCAGGAGGCGATCACGCTGATCAAGGAGGCGGGCGGCGCGGCTGTGCTGGCGCATCCAGGTTTGTATGACGATGACGAGCTTGTACGCGAGCTGATCGTCTTCGGGCTGGACGGCATCGAAGTCAACCATCCGGACAACGATGAGCTGCAAAAGCTGCGCTACAGCAAGTGGGCACAAGAGCACGGCCTCGTCGTAACAGGCGGTTCCGACTTTCATGGCTGGCGCGGCGAGGAGCCTTTTCACGCCATGCTCGGCTCGCACACGGCGCCGACAGAGGCGGTAGAGCAGTTGCGTGAGATTGCTCGGAGGCGGAAGGGGTAATTGGAGCAGATGGGTTTATATGTTGGAGTGAAAGGTAATAACGCAGTAGTTTAGTCTGCCTGTTGGAGTGAAAGGTAGTAACGCAGGGGCTTGGCCTGTCTGTCGGAGTAAAAAGTAATAATGCAGGGGCTTGGTCTGCTTGTTGGAGTAGAAAGTAAGAACACAGCAGTCTAGCCTGTGCTGGTGGGGTAAAAAGTAATAACGTAGGGGCTTAGCCTGTCTGTTGGAGCAAAAAGTAATAACGCAGGGGTTTGGCCTGTCTGTTGGAGCAAAAAGTAATAACGCAGGGGCTTAGCCTGTCTGTTGGGGTAAAAAGTAATAACGCAGGGGCTTAGCCTGTCTGTTGGAGCGAAAAGTAAGAACGCAGGGGCTTGGCTTGTCTGTTGGAGCAAAAAGTAATAACGCAGGGGCTTGTCTTGTCTGTTGGAGCAAAAAGTAATAACGCAGTAGCCCCCCTGCCTGTTGGAACAGAAAAGTAGAAAAGTAGCCCCTTATCCGTCAGACGATTGGCTGAACCGGATGAAGGGGCTTTTTTGTCTGGCAAATTACATATTGCCTTGTGCCTGGGAAATGTCGGCAACTACCGTGACTGGCGGATTACAGAACCGTCAGCAAAAACGCCATTCCGAGCCACAGGCAGAGCGGAGTGAACAATCTGGTGTCTTGGCGGCCGAAGACGGTGTGCCGGACTTTTTTAAAGAAGCCCACGTAACGAAAGTCGCCGACAGCACGCAAGAAAAAAACGGCAGTACCGAAGATGCAGCCCCATTGAATCAAGGCGGGCGCAATCAGCGGCGCAAGATAACCGCTTTGTGTGAGCAGCAAATAGTCGGCGAAAAGCAGCAGGCCAGCGACTATGAGCGTCCCGATCTTTCCGGGACGAAATAGCGGGCGGGAATCGTGCGCAGTAACGGGGATGGCCGCAGTGCTTCCCCAACGGCCGCCGAATGCCCAGTACACATGCAACAATGACAGAACGGCCAGGATAATCGCAGTAGATAAGACGACGAATGTGGTCATGCGAGTGCCTCCTTGGTGAAAGCTTCGTGGACATTTTTTTGCAAAAGATACGTAAGCGTATGTTTCGGGCGCGAGAATCCCCCTGTGCAGGGAGGGGGCTGAAAGGGACGTTCTCAGGTCGTCGGATAGAGCCATATGGTCATCATCGTGCCTAGATCGAGGAAGTTCCGCAGAAAGGAGGCTTTCATGTGTCAGATGAAGCTGTACGGTACATCCCCGTGCCCAGCATGAGGAAGTTCGCCGCAGATAGGGACTTTCTCAGGTCGTCAGATGGAGCCATATGGTCATCATCGTGCCTAGATCGAGGAAGTTCCGCAGAAAGAAAGGATGCTTTCATGTTGTCAGATGAAGCTGTACGGTACATCATCGTGCCCAGCATGAGGAAGTTCCGCAGAAAGAAAAGATGCTTTCATGTTGTCAGATGAAGCTGTACGGTACATCATCGTGCCCGGCACGAGGAAGTTCACGCAGAAAGAAATGTTCTTATGTTGCCGGATGGAGACCATACGGATCATCATCGTGCACAGCCCTACCTCTACGAAGTCTCCACAGCAAGGCAAGCTTCACGTTGTCCATTTCAAAAAATGCTGCAACGGCGCAGCGATGTCAAACGGCTCGTCCAGCTCCCCGCGCACCAGCCAACCGATGTAGACGAGGTAAGCGAGGTGAGCGCGGGCATTTGCTTCGTCCGGGGAGAGTCCTTTTTTGGCATACAAGGCAGCTACGTAGCCGATTCTGCGTTTTTCAATCCCGGCAACGCGCTTGCCCAGCTCCGGGTTTTGCTTGGCCCAGGCGTACATCGCTGCTTCCGTCTTGCGCTCGGTTGCAAACACGAACGACAAGAGCTGCTCCAACGTAGCCTGCTCGGCTTCCGGCGCGGAAATGATCCGCTCCGTGGCGTGCAGCTCCCAGTAGTCGATCATGGCGTTCAGCAAATCTTGGCGGTCGGCAAAATGGTGGTAGAAACTCCCCTTGCTAATGGACAGCTTCCGCGCAATGGCTTCCACGCGCACAGCTTCCACTCCCGCCTCCGCCAACGTATTCAGCCCTGCGCGAACCCAATCTTCTCGCGTGTATTGCATGCTTCACCTCTAAAGATACGGTTGCGTATGTTTTGCTTCTATCCTAATCCAGATGGCAAAAATCGTCAAGAGCAAAACGCCCTCCGCCTGCTTTGACAAAGAGGGGAGGGCAAAAGAAAAGCTCAGGTTGCTAAGGAGGCGACCTGCCAGTGGTTTATGTAGCGCAAGGAACGTCTGTGATGCCTGGGACAACGCATCTATCGCAAAGCTTTGACCATCGCGATATGCTCAATGCCTGCTTCATCAAAAACGTCTCCGTGCGGCTCGTAACCGAGCTTTTCGTAAAAACGCTGCGCGTGCGTCTGGGCGTTTAGTTTGAGGCTGTCGAAGCCGAGTTCTTTTGCCGCGTCTTCCATCACGAGCATGATTTGCCGGCCAAGTCCGGTTCCGCGTTCGCTTTGCAGCACAGCGACGCGCTCGACTTTTCCAACGCCAGGCGCGTACGGACGCAAGCGGCTCGCTCCGACTGGTTCCTGTTCGTTGTAAGCGACGAAGTGCACCGTGCCGCTGCCCTGCTCGTCATGCTCATCGATTTCCAGCTCGGCAGGAACCTGCTGCTCGTCGATGAACACTGCTTTGCGCACCGTGAGCGCATCTTGCATTTCTTTTTCCGAGCTTACTTTTTGAATCGCATAAGATTGTTGTTTCACTGTGGGGACACGTCCTTTTCTGGTGGCAGTAAAAAGATCCCTCCCGGCAAGTCAGGCTCGCGAGGAGGGGAAGAGAAATGCTTTATTTGTTCAAGAGGAATGTCTGGTAAACGCTCCAGATTCCGTCTTCCAGTTGATAAATCAGGTGGAAGCGATCGATCTCGCTGGTCAAATCGATTTTGGCCATGCTCAATTGTCCGGTTACATCACGCAGCTCATCGTCGGACAGATCGCGCCCGATGGTCAGATGCGGAACGTACGCATACGTTTCCTTTTCCGAAACACACTTGTTCACGATTTGCTCGTGCAGTGCGGTAAAAGGCTCTTTGTTTTGCACAGCCAGGTAGATCACGTTTGTTGTAGGATGGAAAGAAGATACCCGATGGAAGTGCGCTGTAAAGCTCTCCGAAGAAGAGGCAACCTGCTCCAGGTGACTCACCAGTTCTGGCAGCTTGGCTTCATCGAGGTCAAAAGCTTCTTTCAAGCGGATATATGGAGGGACCAATGCGTATGCCGGGTCATAACGCTTCCGGTAAGAGTTGGCTACTTCCTGCACCTTGCTGGATGGAAAGACTACGATACTGTACAACATAAGAACCACTCCTCCTTACTATCTATCATGCTCTACAAGAAACTATTTTAACAGAAAATTCTTCATTTGTGTAATGTTATGCGCCGATCCGTATATTCCAGCCGCGTCAGGAAACACTGTGTAGTGCAAGGAGGTGCCGCGCTGCATGTACACGGCCATGATGATTACATTCATTTTTCTCGTCCTGCTTTTGTTGTCCGTCCTGACCTTCACCATTTTGACAGCGATCCGCAAAGGAGAGTTCGAAGAAGCACTCGTCTCGCCTTTAAAAGATGAAGGTCCCAAGGAAGAACAGCCACGGTAAGTTTACCCGTAAAGCGTCCGTAGCATGCGCGGTAAATTTTTCTGCCAGTGGCCCCATGTATGGTCACCCTCGAATGTTTCGTAATAGAGGGTGGCTTTTTTCGTTTGCAAAATCGCCCGCAGCTCCTCGTTGGCTGCGTACAGGTTCAAGACGCCGCGAGAAGAGTTCACGGCTGTTTCTTCTGTCCCAATCTCCAGGTAGAACGTTTGGGACACGGTGAGATCAGCTTGGGCGATCCGGCGGTTCAACTGCTCGTCCACAGCACCTGACTGGCTGGCAACTTGTCCAAACGTATGCGGGTAAGCAAGCGCGGTGAACAGCGAAACGACGCCGCCAAGCGATTCACCCAGCAACGTGCGTCCGTTGCCCAATGGATGCGTGGAGTAATGCGAATCAATGAAGCTGACCACTTCATCCGCGAGAAAACGGGAATAGGCAAGATGCTCTTTCCCATCTGGATGGTAGCGGTCGAAGCGTTTGGCTTTGTCGACGGGAAGAAAAACGGCGAGCAGGTCGGGAATTTCTTTGTCCGCAATCATCTGATCCAGCAAGGTCGCCATTCTGCCCATTGCCAAGTAATCGTCGCCATCCTGCACGTAAAGAACCGGATAGGAGTAAAGCGGCGAGTAACGTTTCGGGGTATAGACAATCAGTTTTTCCGGCGTTCCGAGCAGCCGGCTGTCCAAGACGATTTCCTCAAGGGCCACAGCAGTGTCCTCCTTCTGGGTGTTCTTCGCAAAATTTATTATACAGGAGAGCACATAACCTGCCCAATGCTTTCGTGTGCCCCAGCGCATCGTCGCGAGCTAGTTTGCCCTTCAAGCATTTTGCTGTGGCGGAGCGGAAGGGCGAATTACCAATTATTTGGGCGAAAGATTGTCGCAATTTTGTCACCATGTGATACTATGGTAGGAAACGACTTCACTCGATTTGTGGAAGGGGTTGTCTCTTATATGAAGAAGCAAGTACACAGCATCGAAGTCAGAAACGCTGCTCTCAACCGTCTGGCAGAACGTGGCGTCACGGTGGAGGATATCGCTGAGATTGTCTATCTCATGCAGGCCCCCTATCACCCTGGCCTGACCATAGAACCGTGCATCGAGAGCGTAAAAGCCGTCTTGGAAAAAAGGGAAATGCAGCACGCCATTTTGGTAGGCGTTGAGTTGGATACGCTGGCGGAAAAAGGACTGTTGTCCGAGCCGCTCCAATCGATCATCGCAACGGACGAAGGCCTGTTCGGATGCGACGAGACATTGGCACTAGGCTCCGTCTTCGGATACGGCAGCATCGCAGTTACCACTTTTGGTCACTTGGACAAACATAAAGTGGGCGTCATCAAAAGACTGGACACCAAATCGGAAGAGGGCCGTGTCCACACCTTCCTCGACGACCTCGTAGCCTCCGTGGCCGCAAACGCCTCCAGCCGCATGGCTCACCGCATGCGGGATGAGCAGGAAGCAGAACAAGCCCGCTTGGAAGCCGAAGCACTCAAGCGCGGGGAAGCCAAGCTGCGCGTGGAGGAAAAGGCCGGGGGAACCGAGCAGGCGGGGTAAATGCGTTGCTGCGTAGGTTGGCGGTTTTGATGGTTGAGAGGATTTAGGTGGCTTGGATTGTTACCTACCTATCTTTGTGTGGTTGTTTTGGGCAGGGATTAGGGAGCAGGGGTAAGGTAAGAAAGAGCAAGGAAGCGGAATTTTGTTGGCGGGATTGTGAAAAGCCTGTCGGTCTTGAAAAGGTAGTAGATTGTGAAAAGGTAGTGCATTGTAAAAATCTAGTGAATATCCAAAAATAGTAAATTGTGTAAAGTAATCAAGAGCCATTTTTTCGTTGGTGCTGTTCCCATTTGGTTGCCGCTTGCAGGAGCGAGTGGCAGGAAGGGTGGGGAGAGGAGCGGCGGGGGGATGGTTTTTTGGGGTTTGGGGGTGAGGGTAGGGGGAAGTTAAAGTGTTGGAGTAGGGGAAGAAGAGGGATAAAGAGCAAGGACAAGAACAAGAACAATGCGACGGCACTCCCTCCCGACTCCCACTTTTCATTCCCCAAGCCCCAGAATTGATGAATGTAGCAATGATTTAGGAGGGTACTTAGAAAAGGAGGGCAGTCAGTAACAACTTGGAAAAGTAGAGGAGTGGAGAGCGAGGAAAAATTTATCGGTTATTTTTCAGCAGAAAGGGGAGACAGCTTGAGTTTTACAGGTGGTGAATACGCAATAAAGTAGGTTTTAAGGGGGTTTTTCAAGTTCTTTTGGTCAGAGTGAAAAAAATTACAAGAAATTATTCATTTCCTCTTGAAATCCAATTTAGGATGCTGTATAGTAATAAATGTGATCGACGTCCGGTGCGATTGGGGCCCTTAGCTCAGTTGGTCAGAGCGGTCGGCTCATAACCGATTGGTCGTAGGTTCGAGTCCTACAGGGCCCACCATTAAGTGAGTACATACGTTTCACAAGGTCACATACATATCCCATGATCCGGTAGCTCAGTTGGGAGAGCACCATCTTGACAGGGTGGGGGTCGCTGGTTCGAACCCAGTCCGGATCACCATAACAGATATATCAAGGGTTTGAGCGTGATTTTAACACTTTCTAAGTTAAGTGGTCGCACTCAGACACGCCTTCAAATACGAAGCACACTTTCTTTCAGAATCAAAATCTGAAAAGGGAGTGTGCTTTTTCGTGTTACTCAAGTTTGCCATTAAAGATTTCAAGGATGATCGTGAGTACAAAAACTTATCCCCTAAAACCATCGAATCCTACATGTCAGCCCTTAATGAGTTTCAATCCTTCTGCTCCAATGACGAAATTATTGATGTGAATGACGTGACAGCCAGTGTAGTCAAAAACTATCTGATGTATTGTCACAAAGAGCGGAACAACAATGTAACCACACGAAACAGCAAACTTCACGTCCTAAAAATTTTCTTTAACTATCTTGAAGAGAATGAAATCATCAATTCAAAGCAAAATCCTTCAAAGAGAATTGGTTACGGTAAAGAGGACATAAAAATTGAGGTCTTTCAAGATAGCCACATTAAAAAGATGTTGGGCTACTACCAGCGTATTAAGCAAAAGGAAAAATCCTTCTTTGCTTATCGTGACTACACCATGATCGTTTTTCTCCTTGCAACAGGCGTTCGCTTGGGGGAGATGGTCAATCTTAAATGGAATGAAGTTGATATTAAAAATGGCACAGTAACCGTATTCGGAAAGAAACGCCAGCAAAGTTCTATTCCAATAACGGATAAACTAATCAAGGAACTTTGTGAATACAGAGTGTTTTGTGAGAAGACATTTGGGGAAATACCTGATTTTGTTTTCACTGACATTGATGGAAATCAATTGACAGATAACAGTGTGAAATGCGTCTTCAAGCGGTTGAAAACAGTGATGAACTTTCAGGATGTACGCCTATCTGCTCACACCTTCCGACATACGTTCGCCCACAGAATGCTAATGAATGGTTGCGATATATTTACCCTGCAAAAGATGCTTCGACATAGTAACATTGCCATGACACAACGTTATTTGGCTATTTGGGGTACTGCACTCAAGGAGCAGAATGATAAATTCAACCCACTTAATAATATTGAAATATGAGAGTGGACAAGCACATGACACCACTCCAACAATCCGATCTCCAATTACTCATCGGCAAAAAAGTAAAAGTGTTGATGGATTTCCGATTCTACTGGCGAGTATTGCACGAAGACAGTCAAGGACTGTATATTCGCTATTCCAATCATCGTGTACCAGTCAAACCTGATCTAAACTCGCTTCACATTCTTTACTTTACGGCTCGAAAGACAAAGGGGGTGAAGTGATGTCCTTGGCTTTACAACTTTGGCAAGATGACACTTTACATGCTGAATTGGAATCTATTATGTTACAACATATTTCATTGGCGAAGGAGTTCTCGGACAAGACAACGACAAGTGAACGCCGCCAAGCAATCATGAAGGAAATCGAGCAGTTACGCCAACAACGTGAAATCTTCATTAAACCAATAAATGAAACTTAGGGAGGATCTAATTATGACCAAAAACACTGCATACGCCACGCTAGAGTTTTCCATTTCACTTGCAACTGGACAAGAGCAAAACGTTGAACAAGCAATCAAGGGAATGACTAATATCTCCATCCTCAGATGTGACCGTGAGTTAATTACATTTAGTGTAATTGGTTCGTCAGTCCAATGGGAACCCGATTGGGAAATCGAAAACGAAACATTTGCGACTGTGCAGTTCTATGTGACACACGATTTTGAATGTGAAACTTGGGAACTGGAATGGTCTGCATATTATCTCCTGAACGATCTGAGTATTCATGATGACATTTATCTTGAGAATCCAGATGGAACACCAATCACGATGAAGACACATAACATTGAGATTGAATGGTACACAAAGCCATTGATTGCAATTGCTTAGTCAATTCATAAGGAGCGGTCAATCCGCTTCTTTTTTCTAGCAAATCAATAGAGTTATTACAAATATTATTGCACTGATCAGCAAAGCTCCATTTCTATTTCAATACTTATATACAAAAATAAAAACGCCTTTGTTGGCGTTGTACGATATTACACACAATAAGTATTAATTATTTTTTCAGCACAAAAAACCTCTTTACAAAGAAATGGTAGTCATGATATATTCATATTGAGTCACAAAAGTGGAGGTGCTTAAAATTATCCCATAATATCAAATTACCTATAACTAAATTATAAGCAATTCCTGATCAAAGTCAACATTTATTTTAAAAGTTAACCCTCGTTAAGAAGCATCTTTGTTAATCAGGCCATATGTACGGCAAATACGTTAAACAGGGTGATAAAGAATGAAGAAGTTTGAGAAAAACATGAGAAACAATAAAACTAATTGGAGGTATGTTGTTTGGCAATTTTCAAAGATTATGTTGTTGCGTACAAAAATGGTGATGTGAATGTACTGGATCAATTAATTAAGTATGAATGGCGTAAAAGCCGACAAATTCATCAATATAGAGCAGTCAAAGGATTTAGGGATGCTGTTATCAACCATCATTTTAGAATTATGATGAACCGTTACATGAATTTTAAGAGAGAGTATTACTGCAACGATGAATGGAGTCGAACTGATAGTGAACAATATTATGTAGAATTTTTTATTAAAGCACTAAATGAAGTAAAGCTGCACAAAGGCGATGGAAGCGAATATAGTAATGGCGCATTACTCCAATACGTGAAGAACAGTGTTCAGTATGATCTATACGACCTCTGGTTTAAATTGGATGGACAATATAAAACAGATTTAAATATTCCAGATGAAGAATTGACATTTGACAAACAAGGCCAAAGAGAAGTTATTTTACTTGACGGCTTCATACATGAAGAACACGAGAATTATAAAGAAGATGAAGAATATTGGTATTTCGATCTAAAATCAGTTATCGACTGGTCAGAAGGTTTTGGAAAGAATCATATTCGCGATTTTCTTGAAGTAGTAAATGTCAAAGAACTTCTAAGAGATAAGCCAAAATTATTAAATCTTTACGAGAAGTTGATTTCCGAATATGAAAAGGATCAACCAATGGATGCAACCTCGTACAGGGAAATTGCAAAAGTAATAGGAATACCAAAATCAACATACGCAGATCATTACAATCAGCTAAAAGGAATAATCCAGAGAGAAATGGATAACTTTTATAACTATCAAGAGATTCGTTTTACTGCTCTTGAGCGAAAGATCATCGAATTTTTAGAAAAGTGGTACGTTATTCAAAAGTATGGTGGTAAACAAGCTGATATGTGGCAATTTACGATTGATGAATTGCAACAGGAACATAACGATGAAAAAGTAAATGTTCATCAATTACATATGAATAAGCTTGAAACAGAAGAATCTATTTTCACGGTTTTATCCGATTATATGAAGAAAGATTTTGCACTCATACATAATATTTTAATTAATCAGATTGACCACAATTCAATCGCCCATAAAGATAAGATGGCGAAAAACATATATAAATCTCTTGTGAATTACATAACTCAAGCCAAAAAATCGGTTTATAAATATATGAAGTATGATTTGCAAAAGGGAATTATTTGAGTATAATAAAAGGTTAAAGGAATTTCGGACAGTAAACAGTATATATAAGTAGATGGGTATTATACTAACAGTCCCTGTAAATTTTCAATTACATAACCCAATCAAATTATGATTTTATCTAAAGAAAGGTCATTTCTGATCTTTCTCTTTTTATTTTGCTATGATCTTAAAATTTTTTAACAATGAAAGGAGGTGATTAAATTGGATGTAAATGGTCTACCTATTGAAATGCTTGTTTCTCAAGGCATATTTGCGGTCTTATTCGTCTGGCTCTTCCTAGATACTCGTAAAGAGTCCAAGCATAGGGAAACAAGGTTACTTGAACAAATCGACAAACAGAACCAGGCACAGGACAGAATTGTTCAAGCAATTGAAGGATTAGAAAAACAAGTAACAGCATTAACGAAAACATAAGGAGATGTTTGAATGGAAGAGAATCAAACTTTCACGTCTGTACAGGTTGATGAACTATTGCAACAAGAAAAAACGAAATGGGAATCAGATGTATTGAGTCCGTTACAACAGGAATTACTTCAATATAAGCCAGCAGAGAAATCAGATGCTGAGAAAGCACTTGAACAAAAGCAAGCCGACTTATGGCAAAAGGAAATCAATCTGACGCTTAAAACAGAAGGGCTTGACGCATTTGCCGATTTTTTTAATGCCAAGGATAGCGATGAGCTTAATGCTAAGATTCAGAAGTTTAAGCAAATCATTAACAATATGAAAATCGATAACTCATATAAGCCAAGTGATCATAAATCTACCGACAAATACAGCCAGCATGAGAAAAGCGGAAATGTTGTCGGAATGATCGAAACTAAATTAGCAAATTTATTCAAGTAGTCATTCAAATGAGTGGCTTTTTTTTATTTTCTGAAATCAAATTACTAGGAGGAATTTTATAATGCAAAAATCCAATAATCTTACTGCAACTGAATCTATTAGCTTGGCGAAGGAAATCACCAAGATTGGTGTACAAGATACACCGCTCGTTTCCTTGCTCATGTCCAAAGGACGCACAGAGAAGGCAAACGGAACGGTACATACTTGGAGAGAGCGCACACTTGATCAATCTGCCGACATCAGTGTTCCAGAAGGAAACGAGAATGTAACCTTCTATCAATCAGGACGTGCTGAACTGTCAAACGTATTGGAGATTTTTGAAAAAGGTGTTAGCATTTCTGGTACAGCAAACGCTATTTCCGTAACTGGTCAAGGTAATATTTTCTCTGCCGAGGTTGTTGACCGTCTGATTGAACTTAAAGTCAACATGGAGAAAGCCGTTACAAAAGGTGTGAAAAATGACGGTTCCGCTACTCCATTCGTTCGGAAAATGCAAGGTCTTGAAGGTTGGGCTGATCCTGCTAACCTGATTACTGGCGCTACTTCTAAAGTAATTACAGAAGCAGAAGTCAAAGCCATCATGAAAAAATTATGGGATCAAGGTCTGCCAACTGGTGAATACTTTGGATTGGTCAATGCTGATATGAAAGAACAGATTGATGCATTGTACAAAGACAAATACTCATATATTGCCCAACAAAATGTATTTGGTCTGATCGTTGATACAATCCGTACAAACTATGGTAACTTGAATCTGATTCTTTCTCGTCATGCAAGTGCCGACAAACTGACTGTATTCGATCCAAATTATCTGTCCCTTGCATCCCTTCGAGAAGCCGCCTTTGAACCACTCGCTAAAGTGGGCGATAGTGTACGTGGTCATGTTGTTGCAGAAAGCACTTTGAAAGTTGCTTCTAAGAAAGCAGTTGCCGTTTACACACTTAAAGCATAATTTCATAGATACATAGATGGGGATAGGGCTTAATCGCTCTATCCTCTTTTCAAATCATTTTTGGGAGGAAATGATTAACATGACAGAAAGAGAACAATGGATGCTCAAACGTAAACAGAAACGCATCCGATTGATTCAGATTGCCAAATATATTGGCTGCTCAATCAGTTTATTAAGCCGTTGGGAATGTAACACATGTGAGATTTCAAAATATAAATTAGACAAATACAAACAATTTATAGAGATATACAAATCAGATTAATGGAGGTGTAATATGCACGACACAACATAACGCTTTCTCCCTATGCTGAATGTCTAGGGAGGAAGCACAGCAATAATATTAGTAGGAAGCGTCTATGTTTAATCGGCATAGTCGCATATGAAACAAGAATTAAAACAGAAGTATCCAATTTGGTGTGCTGATCAAGAGTTTGGGAAGTTTGATACCGTCCTAGGTGACGATATTGATACCTTGCTAGGATGTTCCCTGCTTAAAGCTATCAAAGGATACAATATCAATTGGTTTTATGATTTTCACGATATGTTTGGCATCAATTTAACCAATTGTAAAGAGCCAATAGGCGTAGATATGGCATTGGTCAAACACAAATGTTGGGATAATCATTTAACAATGATGCACGCAAGCGACTACTTTAATCCGCAATCAGCAAACATCAATAACATTAAAAAGAATCATCGGGGACAGTATGGTAATAAATATGCTGGTTCAACATTACTTCAAATTTGGTCTTACTATGACATACCGCTTCCACAATCAGACCGTGGTAAAGCAATATTACTTGCGGTGGATGTTGCTTTTAAAGGCCATTATAGTAAACGATTCAATTACATACATAATCATTATCTGAGAGAACTAGGTTTTGAAGAATTAATTGACGTACTTAATCGTCATACTATGGATGAGATGTATAAAGTCATCTATGCGTATAATCTGCATGGGAAAATTAGAATCAATGGAAATGGAAAGCTTCAAACCAACATTAACCTTGCCGAGCTGCAAGGTTTTTTTGACTTCGATATATCTTTGCCTAAGGATGAATTTCAACATGTTAGAGCATATAAGCGCAAAGGTGAAGATATCGTTGGTAAAAAGACGTATGACATGGATAAGATATTTTCATTTGCTTTGACATCACAAGATCATGTGTCATTTACTGAGAAGTTAATTTAATAGTTTTTTCAATGGGGATGTGCTACGGTACGTCCCTTCATTATTTTACAGGAGGATTCAAAAATGAAAGATTACTTTTTCTGCTACAACGGTTCAGTAGCAAGCTATTTGAAACACATCAAAGGGATTTCCTTCATTACAGAAGCCATTCAGCCGAGAAATGGTTCGCGTTTTTGGCTATTTGAACAAACAGAAGAATTATCCAAGGCATTAACCGAGTATAGACAACTTAAACAGCAGCAAAAACAAGCGTAGCAGTTAGCTGCGTTTTTCACGTTTCAATAAAACGATTGGGAGATGAGACATTGACGGATACAATTAAACAGTTAAACGATTTATACATAATCCAACGCAAGAAATACTTGATTCAATATCCAAAACAATACATTACATGCCAAGCAGGAGAAGCCAGGAATGGTAAGAGAACAAAACTGTTAACTGATTGGCACATGGAAAAACATCTAAATGGCGATTTTACCTTAGGAACATTTGGTGGAGTATTCAAGACCAAGTTTATTACCTTTGACGTGGATTATCATGACAAGCAAATGGCAAAGTGGATTACTTATAAAATTGCAAAGACATTTGATGATCTTGGAATTAATGACTATTACATAAGTTTCAGCGGTAACAAAGGGTATCATATTGACCTATTCTTTGATGATTTAATTGCAATTGAACAGGCAAAGAAATTCTTTAATCATGTACTCGATGAATCAGATATACGCCAATACTTTGACGATGGTAATAAAGTCGAATATCGACCAACAGATAAACAAGGCATTAAATTGCCACTTGGCAAACATCAGAAGTCAAAGAAGTATTGTGGTTTTTGCTTAGTTGAAAATGGATTGAAAGTAATGACCAGAAAGCAAAGCGAAAAATATCTTATGTCCATTAAGAAAGTCCAATCATCTGTTATATTGGATATTCTTAATGAACGCCCAAAGGATAACATTGATAGGGATATATTTATCAAAACAGAGGATGCTATTGCTCAACATAAGCCATTACCACAATATGAACAATCAGAAGAATCAACTGCAAGTATAGCTATTGACTATTTACAAAATGGTTTGAAGGTGAAGCGCAGCCGAAACAAGGTTACTGTATTGCTTGCATCATATCTAAAATACTCAGGACTTGAACCAGAAGAATGTAAACAGATTCTATATGACTGGATGCAGAAGCAGGACACTAATACGTATACAACCCCATTGAAGGATTGCTTCAAGGATATTGATAATGTGGTCAGATATACATATCAAAATGACTACCAGTTATCATCAATAAAAAGAGATTTGACGGTTACATTTGAGGAAATTGATTCAATCATACAGAACTGCCCAGAGAAGAATCAAAAATTACTTGCATATGCCTTGCTGATTCATAGTAAACGCCACTCAAATGAGGAAGGCGTATTTTTTATGACCTTTGAGCAGATGCACCAAGCAACAGGTTTATATGATCAAGCACTTCAACGTCAAATAAATAAACTTGCAGAACTTGGAGTAATTGAAATTGTTAAACGTGACCAAAAAGTAGCAGGTGATAAGCATAAGCCGAATCAATATCGAATGACATTGAAAATGGTATCTGAAAATGATAGTGCTAATCAAATGTCAATGAGTGAAATTATTCCATTTTCAAGTGTACTCCAATATTTCTATGATGATAGTCAATTGAAAAAGGTATTACCACGTAGACAATTTGAGCAATTGGTTAAGGTTGGATAATTATATAAATATAAATGGGATTGCTAAAAGTTTATTACCCTACGCTACGCTACAAAATAATAATAATACTTATTGTTAGTGATATCGTACACACTAATTTTATAACGCATTGGATTACTTGGAATTCTACAGGATTAAACAATAAAACTGGAGGGTTTATCATATGAAAACTGAAATCAATCAAGCATTAGAACAAATGAAGCAAATCAATGTTGAATTGAAAGAAAACAATATCCGTCTACAGAACCTAGCCGAAAAAATGAGGATCGTGATTGATGAGCAGCAGATTATGAACGTGGATATGAAAGAGATTAATGGACGTTTGGACGCATTGATAGAGCGTTATGAAGAGCGAGAGCAGCGTCAACTAAAGGCGGTGCAGTAATGAATATCTATGATGTTATTGCCAAGTTGCCGTTGTCAAAATCGCAATATGTCAAATACAAGTTCAATCTTTGGTTTGATACGGATAAAACTATGACCGAGGAACAATTTTTAAAGACGGTCAATAAAAAGACGATGAACAGTTTTAACAAATGGGAACGTACAGACGAGTTTAAGCATATTGCTAGCATGGTTTTGGCAACAAAGACCGCACAGGATTTAATTGACATGTACGAAGCAGTAAGGGATAAAGCAATCAAAGGTGATGAGAAATCAGTCAAATTATTGCTTACACTTCAAAAAGAGATTGAACATCATAAGCAACAAGCGTTAAAGGCATTCGGGAATAGTATTGAACAAGAGGAAGAAGATGACGATTTAGAGTTATGATGGAATTTTTAAAAAAGGTATTCCAGTCATATCCAGTATTTGGTATGATGTTGTCGAGGTGATGAGCCGTGGCAGATAGAGTTTGTCCAAAATGTGGTTCAAGGTATTGGGTAAATTCGCATCATATCCCAGTGAGAGATACAGATTCAGAAGATTGTCATGTTTGTGGTGAAACCTTGCTTAGTTGGCGCAAAAGCACAACAATTTATAGTTTGGAACTTAAAGAGCGTCATGAAAATCATTTGAAGAAATCTCAATAGGTATTACATAGTTAAAGATGGGTAGTCGAGTAATCGGCTGCCTTTTTTGTTTGTCTGAGGAGTTGAAACGATGGCTGCATTAACTAAAAAACAAAAACTTGAAAAGGTAATGGGTTCATTTGAACTATTTGCGAAGAACTTTATTAAGATTATTGATAATAATGGTGATTTGGTTCCATTCGTTTTGAATAAAGAGCAATCCGAGTACATAAGCACAATGAAAAAGTACAATGCGATCCTCAAGGGACGCCAGATTGGCTTTACCACGCTATCCCTTGGATATATGCTCTATTCGGCTATCACAAAGCCAGACACCAGTTACATGATTATGACTCATCATAATAGTGTAAGCAAAAGTTTGTTTGTAAAGGTCAAGAAAATGTTTAAAAATCTTCCCCATGATAAATATCCTGATTTGTTTCCAAAGGACAGTTTAAATAATAGGGATGAACTATTCCTGTCCAATGGTTCGAGGATCATCATTTCAACGGCTGGTGGAGATGATGCCATTTCAGGGAATACGTTTCAGTTTATTCATTTTTCCGAGATGGGGAAATATCCAAATAACGTACAAGAGGAAATATTATCAACTGCCATTCCGGCACTGGCAAAGAATGATTCGGCAATGATTTGGATTGAATCAACTGGTATGGGCTACAATTACTTTGCTGAACTATTCCTAAAGTCATATCGTGGCAAGGAAAGCGTATGGAATGCCAAGTTTTATTCTTGGTTGGCTGATGCTTACCATAAACAATTTAAAATATCATTCGATGAAGCTGAGGAATGGCATAAACTCCACAACAAGGGCAACAGGTTAAGGGAAAAGGACTTAGAACATGATGAGCGGATATTGTTTGAAAAGTACGGTGCTACATTACGGCAATTGATGTTTAGGCGGTATTACATTGCTACAAACTCCACAGATAAATGGAATCGTGAATTTCCTACAACGCCTGATCAAGCATTTCAGACGAGTAATGAATCTGTATTCTCTACGGATAAGATTGTTGAGCGTTTGCAATTTGTGAATGAGCCACTACTAAATAATGAATTAAGCGATTTGCCGGAGGTGTTAAAACCTTTCGTGGGCAAGTCGTTTTTTATTTGGGCTATTCCAATTCGAGGGAAAAGGTATTTTACGGGCGCAGATACAGCAAGTGGTGGAGGTAAGAACTCTGACTTCTCCACGATCAGTATTTTTGATGATGATGGTCAACAGGTAGCAAGTTTTTACTCTAATGAAATACCTGTTTATAAGTTTGCAGATGTGGTTGATTCATTGGCGCGATACTATAATTTCAGTTTTCTTGTCATTGAGTCCAATTCCTATGGCTTGCCACTGATTGAGAGGATCAGGAAAGAGAAAAATTACTTGAACATGTACAAGCATAAGACCTTTGACCAAAAAGGAAAGAAACGATTAAAAGTTGGCTGGCAGACAACAAAAGCCAACAAAGCAATTCTCATTTCTGACTTCAAGGAACAATTTGAAGTTGGAATGATCAATATTGAGTGCAAACAGACGCTTGAACAAATGAAGATTTTTGTTGACCAAGATGGAAAACTTGGAAACAAGCGTGGTACTGGTGACAGCTACCATGATGACTTGGTTATTTCCGCAGCTCTAGCGATCCAAGGAATGAAAGCAGGGAAATGGTACGTTTAAAACACAGGTTCACGATGAACCCATCAATGAAGGAGGTAAATCCATGAGTATAGATCAATATATTCGTGAGCACCATGACGGTAATCCAGAATGGTTTGTTGAGGAATGCAATTCGGTTGCCAATATGCAAAGAATCAATAAGATTGTTGATATAAAAGAATACTTGTCGGGTACTCATGTTATTCTTCAAGCACCATCGTATATGTATAATGGCAAAGAGTTTAAGCCAAGAAAGATTGTTTTGCAGTATGCTAAGAACGTATTGAATTTCAGTACATCATATTTACTTTCCCATCCGGTCACTCTGACTGGTCAAGATAGTGTGGTTAAGGAATACAAGAAGGTTTATAAGAAAGGGAAGTATGACCGAGTAGATTTTGATGTACTCAGTCAAATTACTAAATACGGAACAGCGTTTGAATATATTTACTTGGATGAGAACAAGGAAATCAAGTCAAAGTTAATTGATCCTGCTGATTCATATCCAGTTTATGATGACGAGAATAATTACATAGCGTTTATTGAACACTATACTACCGCTGACAATGTGAGTTATTACACTGTCTACTATCCTGATAAGGTGCAGAAGTTTTCTAATAAGGGTAGCCAGTTAAAATTGATTGGGGAATACAATAATCTTAGCGGTTTGCCTATTGTCTACAAGAATCAAAATGAATTAGATAGTACAACAGGCAGAAGCGATTTAGAGGACATTTTTACGATTATTAATAGCATGGAGGATTTGTTGTCCAAGTTTACTGATTCCTTCTACAAGCATCATAATCCAATTCCAGTTGTGATCGGACAGCAGTTAAAAGGGGAAGGTATCAATCCTAACGTGGTCGGGCAAGGTATTGTCCTTGATGATGGCAGCGACTTCAAGATGGTTAGTAACCAATTGGATTATAAATCGTTTGAGACAATTTATAAGACGCTTATGACTACGCTGCTGGACGTGTCCCAAGTTCCTGGAGTTTCAATGGGAAAAGTGGACATCTCGAATTTGTCCGAGGTATCCATTAAATTATTGTTCTCTTTGGCAGATATTAAAGCCAGCATGAATGAAAAGTATATGCGTGAAGGAATGGAAGAACGATTTGATAAGATTAGAAAATTGATGGAGTTAAAAGGAAAACGCATTGGGGAAGATGCTTATGATTCACTGGGCATTGTATTCCAGTATGCACGTCCACAATCGGCTAAAGAGGTAATTGATAATTTGAAGGTGCTTAGCGATATGGGTGCAATTAGTATTGAAAGCATCTTGGAACATAGTCCTTATACGACAGATGTGGTGCAAGAAATGGGACGATTGAAGGATGATGAAGTGGGAAATAAAAGTGGAACTTTTGATGGCGAGAAAGGTAAGGAAGATGATGAGGAAATAGATGATTCGGGAAATGATGATGGGAAATAATTATAGAATTTATAAGGGATTGTGTAGAAAGGGATAATATCCACTCGCGCACACATGTTATACTAACTGTTTCATCTTGTGAGACAAGCAATAATAATGGCAAGGGGGACGTGAGATTTCAAAAATTTTGCGTTCCTTCTGCTGATTATTCAACTTGATCCTGATTTCTGGCTAATTGTGTCTAACTTGACCACTAACTCCTAGAGATTGTGGTCTTTTTTTCGCCTAATATCTGGTAATTGCCTATAACCTATCTTATAGGCAAGTGTAAAGAGAAGGATATTGGTGTATTGTTCGGTTTTAGACGTGATAAAATCAAGTTTTCATTGGGATTGTTCGATACCCCTAATGGCATAAAAAGTGCTACAGCATACTCAATTACACACCCTCGAAAAAAATACTATTGACCACTATCTTTGATTATTTCTGAATCTATGTACCCATTTCGTGTGAGGTGGTAATATATAAAGAGAATTAATTCAATTGGAGGGGGATTATGGATATTGAATCTCAAGAGGTTAGAAACAATATTCTTTTTAAAAATCGGAAGATTGTTGTTGCTGTAATAGCCATATTCGTAATTGGATTAACATTTTACATTTATCTTGAAAGAAGTTATAGAGAACATGTGCAACAAGCAGAATACTATGTGAATATCGGAGATTATGATAAAGCATACGATGAAATCAAAGATTTAAGTCCCAAATCAGATGACGTGATGCTATTTGAAAAGGTAAAAATGATCACATTTTCAAGTACAAAATTATTCGCTATCAAATTCATTGATGAGAAAGAAACTACGAGCGATTTTACAAATTTTGAAGATGGATTAATCAATCTTGTTACTGGCATTAAAGAATTAGATATGAAGAGGGCTACTGAATTAGGGATAGATAAAGAAATGTTAGAAATAAAAAATCAATATTTAGATTATCTAAAGAATTACTACAATTTATCTGAGACAGAAGCACTAAAACTAAATATTTCATTTAATGATTATGATTACAAGGATGGAAAAAAGGTATATAATCAGACATTTTTAGATCAAACTAAATCTGCAATTAATTATGCTAATAGCATTTTAGAAAGAAAACAAAATGCACAATTAGAGCAAGCAAGAAGAGATGCTAATCCTTTAGAAATTACCGAGAAAAATGGTAAAGTTGATGGCGATTATATTTATGTTACTGGTGCAGTGAAAAATAACGGTAGTAAGTCATTATCATACATAAAAGTTAAGGTGACCTATTTAGATGTAAATAATCAAGTAATAGATACAGATTGGACTTATGCTGTAGCAAGTGAAGGATTACGACCAAATGAACAAAAGTATTTTGAAGTTATGACAAAACATAGAGCCAAGATGAAAAGATATTCAGTCGAAATCACTGAGTATCAATAATGTATTCGACCAAATACTAGGTTTTTGCTGATAAATAACTCGAATAGACCTATGTTTATGGTTAAATTCACCTATAAAAAGGATGGATGCTGTACATGGAACAAATTGAAAAGAAAAGTCATAAAAAAACGATCATAGGTTTAATTGTAGTTGGCTTAATTTTATTTTTCATTGCGTCCAGTTGCGACAACGATAAGGGGAAAATCTCATCTGCTTTGTATGGCAAAGTTGCCAGAGAAATTGTAGAAAATGGTGGAGACCCACAGTTCAATATTAATTACATTGAAGTGAAGGGGAATAATGCAGATATCAGTTACGATCTTCTTGGTGGAACTTTTAAAACATCTGCGATTAAAACTAAAGATGGAACTTGGGTTGTAAGATAATCTAGTTAATTGTCTTTATTAGGAGGCGTGTTAATTGGAGTTAACCAAAACTCAGAAACAAGTTTTAAAGGTATTATTTGAAAATAATGATAAATGGCTTAATGCAACAGAAATAAAAAATAAAAGCAAGGAATTTATCAATTCGGCCCATATTAAGGTAGCATTAATAAAATTAAGGGATAATGACTATGTTTTTTATGATTATTCTGAAGATAAGTTTCAAATTTCTCCTGATGGTGAAAGTGCTTATCGATCTTGAGTAAAAATATGTAATTAGCACTCTATCAGGAGTGCTTTCTTTTTTCCCTATATAAAAGGAGGAATAATAAATGACCAATCAAGAACGATTGCTGATGGAAACTAAGTCCATCACTCTTACACCTGATGAAATGTCCGTCTATCTATCCGAAAATGGATTGAATCCTACAGAATCATACAATGCAACCGACAAAGCGCAAACAAGAAAGGTGTATGAAACGGCATTAAGTATCCTTGAGTCCATTGCGAATCAGCCACAATTAATGAAGAATTACACATCCGATGACCAATCGGTGAGTCAATTTCATGAGAATCTAATGGCACGAATTGACCAATTAGAAAGCAAGATACGCAAGATGAAGATTGATGAAGATAAAGCAGCCAATACGAATGGCTCTTTTTTTATGCTCTTTGATCAGTAAATGCAGGAGTGTCAAGTAATACCTTTCAGAAAGGAGAATAGCCAATGGTTAATCTGTTTCAATCCAATACAGACGATTTCCAATACATGTTGGACTCGCTAGGACAGAATGTACTATTGAATAATCAATCTGTCAAAGTGGTCATTACCAATTCGACATTATCAACCGATGTAGACGACAAAAAAATAAGCACTCTCACAGCCATTTCTAGGGGGGATATAGTCCATTTCAATAATGATGACTGGATTATATTGTCAGAGGTAAATGGACAGCGTAGTGGACGTTACAGAGCGTATATGCGCGTTTGTGATTATTCAATTAAGTTTAATTTCCAAGGTATGGTAAAGGCGTTTCCTACTATTGTAGATGGTAAAGTATTTGACGTGGAAACAGGACAATACATGCCCTTGCCTAATAGTAAAATCCTTGTCACGCTACAAGAAAATCAAGAAACATTGCTGATAACTGTAGGGCAGCGTTTTATTAAAATGGGTCGAGCATGGGCAGTTGAAGGAATCGACAGGACACAGAAGGGCTTACTGATTTTGTGGTGTAAACAAGATCAGTTTAATGATGCTGTAGACGATAAAGAAAATGAAATTGCCGATGCTGGAAGTTATGTATTTGCAGTTAATATAACGAATACTGATACATCCATCACAGAAGGGAATACCTTACAGCTGAATGTGAGTGTAACGCTCAATAGTCAAGCGGTCACTGACAAAACGGTTGTATACAGTACGAGTGATACTAATATTGTTACAGTTGATTCAAATGGATTAATTACGGCAATAAGTACAGGTTCAGTAACTATTACTGCTCAATTGGCAGATAAGCCAGAAGTGAAGGATACAATTTTATTGACGGTTGAAGAAATACCTGCCTCTTTTTCAGTAACGATTACTTCAACAAATAGCATACCTACTGAAATTAAAAGTGGGCAAAGTAAGACATACAATGCTGAGGTTCGGGTTGGGTCAACATTAATCACAGATGGTAGTCAACCTGTAACGTGGAGTTTGTATGCAGATAATCAATCATCAACAACTACATTGGCAACAGTAACAAGTCAAAGTGGAACGAGTTGTACAGTGAAAAATAATAATGCAAACAGTGGATATGTTCAGTTGAAGGCGACTTTAAACAGTGATCCATCAGTTTTTTCTTGGTACAGAATACAGATGAAGTCGTTGATTTAGTTGATTTTTATGCGACCACTTGACTTCTTTTTTCGACTACTATATATTTATGGTAATTGATACTGGAAGTAAGTGGTTTGATATATCAATTGCAAGCCCAGTCATTGATACGACAACATTTCGTTTAAGTATTCTTGACAGGGTGGGGGTCGCTGGTTCGAACCCAGTCCGGATCACCATATAATGAATGCTGAAACCTCTTGGTAATCAAGGGGTTTTTCTTATTGTTGTCATTTGGTTGTTTCATTGGTTTTGATACGAATTTGTATTTTGATACGAACCTAGGCTATTTTCGGGTTTTGTAGAATATATTACCAAATCCATCCCGGGTGTCTCTCTGGAGATTAGGCAAAGGTTTCTATATGTATCTAATGTAATACGGACATTGGCCTGATCTAGCATTTCTAATACAACCTTTTCGAATTTACTCCTTGTTTCAATAGCAAGCTTGCATGAGGATGACGGATATCATGGAATCGAATTTTCCGCAAAGCTGTCTTCTGAGTGAGGATGCCAAAAGACCTATTCAACTTGCGTAGGGATAGTGAAGTGCCACCAGAGGTACAAATGACCCACCCAAAACCTCAATACAAAGGGCGGCGGTTAGCCACCATTTTCTGATAAGATCGATAAGTCGCCAACTGTTCGTTTCCCACCTGCTTTTCATTACTGTGATATAATGAAAATAAAAACAATGGGGTGTATTGTTGAAGAGACAATTTTTGATGATTGTAAGTGATGTAACCAAACCACAAATAGATAGCGCCAGCGAAGCAGTAAAAGATTTTAACGAATTTATTGACTTGATTCCAATTGAGTCTAAATCTGATGGAGGCTATAGCCTGTACCTCGATATTCAAAAAGGCGATGTTCCGATAACAGTTTCAGATACACGAAAATTCCTGAGAAATTGGTTTATGCCTTTAAAAATAGAATGTGATTCAAATCCACGAGACTTTTATTAAAAGTCTTTTTTTATACAAAGTAAGTAAAAGTAAGTAAGAGGTGTGGGGCGCTGGTTCGAACCCAGTGAAAACTTCTTTTGACTGTTCCTTGATGAAGCTGATTGTCGAGTGGCTCCCCGATTTATCCAATCGGCTGTTTTGTTATCACTTGCTACGTGGATTCAAATGTTGCATTCAAATCCTGTAAATATTTACGCTTAATTGGCCCGTTGTAAATCTCCTTTGTTATCCGTTGATGGAACGCCGTGTGTAATGTCCATCTAAGTGGATTGACTCCTGGCAATACCAACTACACTCTTGCTGAAGATGCAGCTCACAATGCTTCTTCGCCTATCGGTTTGCCTTTCTATACTGGTACTGCAGATTAGACAGCACTCTAATAGCCATTACTTTCGAAGTCGCTCAACCGAGCGGCTTTTTCTTTTGGAAAGGGGGAAGGAACACGGTTGTTCTAGAATCACTTGGAAGTTGGGTGCAAAATACGAGTAAAGTCTTGGATCAGGATCATTTTATTTACTTGTTCACTCATCCAGGCGCGGACTGTAACAGTGCACCTGTCACATTCTCACCAGACGGGCCAGTAATGGCAGCAGGACATGACGCTTCAACAACTTATGCATTGATTCCGCTAAGTGCTAGTAGAATTGTGTCACTTGGATCACTCAGCAGAAGCGTTTTCCAGAAGATATGGAAGACGGGTGACGTTGCTGACCCAGTGTACCCGCATAATTTGATCAAGTTTGATTGAGACGGATAGGCCAGATAAGTATGATGTTGATAAGCCTGACAATTTTATCGATAAAGAAACGTCTACGGCCTTGAAGCTGGAGGGCTGGAAACGTGAAGCCGGCTTGAAGGCAATTGATAGTGTTTGACTGCCAAAAGACTACTGAACAACTCGAACGCCTGGAAAAAGCGATTGACTAACGATCCAGCAGGCGGACTGAGCGAGTTGCCCCCTGGCTCATGTTTACGATGCCTGACCGGACGACAGAAAAAACAACGCGACAAAAACACAGCCCTCCGTCCGGGGGATAACCGGGGAGGGCTGTTGCCTGTTTGAACAACTCCATGAGCATTTCATCTATCTTTTGGCAACCATTGAAAACAACCCTAAATAACCTCAAAGTGGCAAGTGTAATGTATAAAATCAGGTATCTCAACCATAATAAAACAGCCTGAAAAGACTTATTTTCTATGAACAGAGGAGCAGATGAATATGAAAATCAAACGGATGCTTGCGTTACTGTTGACCTTGGCACTCGTTTTTAGCATGATGCAGGCAGTAGTATCCGTGCAAGCCAAAGAGGGGAAGGCCGCTGATTCAGTTTGCCTCAGTCCCAAAATGGTGCAGTTGAAGACAGATATGCAGAAAGTCTGGATCGACCATACAATATGGACGAGAAGCTACATTGTCAGTGCCATATCGAATCGTCCAGACCAGAAGGACGTTTTGGACCGACTTTTGCAGAACCAGCAGGATATCGGGAATCTGATCAAGCCTTATTATGGGGAAGCCGCCGGAAATAAGCTGGCTGATCTTCTCAGAGAGCATATTTTGATCGCTGGGAAAATTGTAGCGGCTGCCAAAGCGGGCAATCAGGCGGATGTGAAAAAGCTGGAGGCGGACTGGCATAGAAACGCTGACGATATTTCGAAATTTTTAAGTGCAGCGAATCCGAACTGGCAGTTTAAAACGCTGCAAGATATGCTTTATGCGCACCTTCAATTGATTACGGAAATAGTTCTGAACTGTCTCAAAGGAGATTGGAAAGCGGATATTGCAGCAACGGACAAAAACGAGATCCATATGATTCATTTGGCGGACATTTTGACAGAAGGCATCGTCAAGCAATTCCCTGAAAAATTTTAACCGGGTAGCTATAGGGCAGTTCGACGCTTCTGCAAAGCTCCACAAGTGTGGAGCTTTTTTTATTTGCATATTCGTATTATGTTCGCATATAATACAAACAAACGTTCCTATATGGAGGCGAACAGCATGAAAAGGCAACTGCAAAGAGCCATACAACAGCATCAGTACATCCGGATTATTTACCTTGGCAGTGACGGCCGCACTACACAGCGAACTTTGCGTCCCATCGAAATTTCAGACGACCGACTAAAAGCGTACTGCCTCACGAGAAAAGCGCCGCGTGTCTTTGTAATCGACAACATCCTTGCGGTACAGTCAGTGGCGAACCGCCATGCTGTCTGATCTCTTGTAACATATGGAAGGGTTGGTGTGTTGAGAGGGCATTCCAGATAGACAATCCGTTCTCGATCCGATTTGTTCTGCCGAAGCAACGAGAAGGGGTCCTTCAGCTGAAGAAAGACAAGAAACTGGTAAAATGCCTTCTTTAAGTGGGGTACTTCGCGTCAGCAAGGTTCATATTTTTTCGGATCTCGACCTGGTCGTTCCACTACGGGAGCGTCTCTGTGATGTACTTCTTATCTATGTAACGGCTGGACATTTTTGTGATGCTCTGAAAGTGGATTAGTTCCAGCTGTGTAACATCGCCGCTGAGGATGTTTCGCGCTGCGATTTTGAAAAAATTTTCCGCTCACGCTTCTTCATGCCTGTTACCGGTTACCTCTCGTCGTTTATTAAAATCTTTCTCCCGATGTCCTTACTTAGCGAAGGCGCTATTAAGCGCTAAACTAAGGAGGAGATTGTGATGATGAAAAAATTTCTGAATTGGGCCCGTCGTTATGGCAATTGAAATGATCATCCATTGGTTTAACTGATCTTCTGGCATGGGGCTGGGAGATTCAATTATCCCGCCATTCATCAAATCGCGCGGGTTGAAACGATAACTTTAGTTAGCTGCAAGATAAGCTTGCTCCCTTTACCCTAAATCTGCCCGTTGTAAATCGTTATCTTCTTATTTGTTGATGGAACGCCGTGTGCGATGAAAGTCGCTCGCACGGTGTAGGTCCAGGGCGACCTGGAAATAGCTTATCAGTAACAATCGAACAGACAGCACTAAGTGCGGAACAAGTCCAATTTAGATGGAGGTGGTCAGATAGCGACTATGCCGATTACATGGTGGCTTATGTAAATGGGCAGGAATACAGGGTCTTCAATTACGGAGAGACTTATGGATTTGGTGCTATTAAAACATTACGTGCGGATACAAGCTATGACATCACGCTTCATTTTTACAAGAATAATGTCAATATCGCCCAAGGCGAACTGCATATCGTTACACCGCACGATGATACAATTGCTCCAAACGTGAATGCAATGCTTGGAAATCACACATCGACCACGGCAGATTTTGAGGTTTGGTCAGATGAGCCCGGGACTATTTACTATATCTTCGTTAGGGACGCGGATTTTAACGTTATGCCTAATAAAAGTTTGATTATGGCCGGGAATGATCCGCGAATCGTACGATCTGGACAATTGAATGTAACAGCCGATCAACGGAAACAGGTGCTTTTGGATGGATTTACTATTACCGAGCCAGGATATTGGACACTTTATTTAGTATCGGAGGATTCGGCGGGTAATATTTCAAGTATCCAAGGAGCAGGGTTTTCTCTGTGAAAAACGTCGATACTTTTTTCAGCAAACGGGATGTGACTGTTTGCGGTCAACAAAACGGTCATGTCGTTTGTTGATCCAAACAAATTAGTCGTTGGCGGCTGATCCTTAGGATTTATCCTGGGGTTTTTTCTTGGAAAAGCTTGAGTAAAGTGCGGAAGAGTCGGTCAACCGAGCGGCTTTTTTGACAAGGAAGATGAATAAGGTAATGAGGACATTTGCCAATAACTGCCCTAATCACCAGAGGAGCAAGTCAGAGAGAGGCACAATCGAGCTGGGCTTCCTTCCTTTATGGCTTAGGCTCGCAACGATTTCGGTCGTGCCAAACATCCCAAATTGAACAGCCTGAAGTGGCTGAACGTCTAATCGAGTGTCAGCTAACGGGTAAAGATTTTGGCGAGAGAATTTTTACATTCGTACCGCAAACAAGGGGGCAGGAAACAGGGCAGGCAAGATAGCAAATGTTTTGGCAGAACGGAACAGCGGGTGTTGACCACTCAACAACTTTTGCATTACGGCAAATCAAGATAGGTTCTTGATGCCCCTACCGAGTTATTTCATATTTGACTTCAGAATAATTGTGAATCATCAATTCTTCATGCAGAAGATTCCCGGTTCGTTTATCAATGACTCTCCTCCATATTTCGTTCTCTCTAAAATTTTTCCCGTCTATATGATGGAATTGATGATTTCTTTCTTCCAAATGGTAGGAAATGATGATGTCTCTCCGTGATTTCTAACGGTGTATGCAAGGCAAGCCAAAAAAGCAAGTTCGCTAACTGACACACCCCTCCCCCAACACCTGTTTTCACTTCACCTTGCGATAACAGCAATCCGTCAATATACCCTTTGCTCGATGTAGGTTTCCCAATTAAATGCCAAAACGAAAAGGTTTCACCTGGCTTCAAAACAATCCCGTCCATGGATTTTAGGGCAATGCGTAGATTGGTAATTTTATTTTCCTGTAACATCGGATCGGATGTACCCAATTTTCTCCTTAAAAGCGATTGATGTCGTTTGACTACATGGGGGAAGCGATCAACCATTCGCTCATTGGCAAAATTCACAAACAGATTGCGAGTCGTTCTCTTTAAACGAAGCTGAAGGATTCTGAGTTTGTAGACTAAAGGCATTTTAACTGCGAGCTGTTTTATCATTGAGCGGTCACCCATTACCAATTTGATTTTTGCGTGCGATGGAGTTGCGGACAACTTGAACAGTTGCGAAGGTCGGGAGTAATCCCAGACTACTCCTGCTAACCGAAAATTATACCATAATATGGAATATTGATGTTTTCCATTTCGCGCTTCTTGCGATACAAAATTTTGAGCGCGGCGATCACTGACTAAAATGGGACTATCCGAACAGCAAACAGAAGGCAGCCGAGCTCGAAACGAGAATGAAAAGTCCGAAGCGCCAGCTGCCTTTTTGCAAAAAACGCACGTCTCCCGGCTTGACGATCGTTGCTCATTGCGGGAACAGGCTCGGACATTGCGGTGGGAAAGCAATGGGCGGGCAACGGAAAGATGGGGACGGGACAGGAACCGGGAACGAGTTTGGACGAGGTGCGCAAAGTTTGGCGAGCACTTCCAGCTTCACATCCGTTTCCACCTGGATCTGCATGCAGATGACGATGTCCATGACGACCCTGCCGTCCAACAGTACATGGCTGCTCGGCGTACACTCGCTGGCGACGATGTGGTAGCGGATGTTGGAGGCATTCAGAGGCTCGGGCAAACAAAGCGCGATTTCGCTGTCGAGCTGGGCAGGAGCCGAAAATTCGCACAGCAGCGCGCTGTCGGCAAATACGCGGATCAACTGCGTGGAGCGAAGCAGAAAGTGGACGATGCCCATTCGCACTGCGTTTCCGTAAACGAGACTGGTGTCGCGGCGGATGCTGATAATCGAGCAAGCAGCGTCTGAACAGCAAGGTGGCTGGACGTGTCCGGATGATGGTGGAACAAGCGGCGTTGCACATTGGATATCGATACGCTGACCGGCCAGGATTGCGGCTTCCACCAGCGGGCGGCACTCGTCTGGAATCCGGACTTCGTTTCGGCCCGAGAGTGCAGTGTAGACCCAGTCGTATATTTTAGGGACGCGGATGCAGACTTCGAGGACGTTGATAGGGATCGGCGGAGCTGGCACGATGATTTTGACGATAAATGCGTCCAGATTCCCTCCAAATAAAGTCTGCGCTGCCCCTGGAGTAATGGGAAACGGAACCGGGTCTGTTTCAGGAGTGGAAGTGATGCCTGTCACGTAGGCGTTTCCCGATCCATCTACGGAGATGCCGAAAGCTTGGTCGTCTTGCCCGCCTCCCAAGTAGGTGGAATAGCGGAGAGCGTTGCCTGCGGTGTTCAGGCTGGTCACGAATGCATCGTGGCTACCGCCCCCGTAGTTGCGTTGAAAGGCATTCAGTGTGATTGGAAAAGGGACGGGTGCTGTTTGCGGTGTGTTGGTGATACCCGCCACGTAGACGTTTGGCAAGGAATCAAGTGCGATCCCGAAAGCCTGATCGTCCTGACTGCCGCCTAGATAGGTAGAAAACACAAGCGCGCTGCCTGTCGGGTTCAGCTTGGTGACAAACGCATCTAAGAGCCCCCCTCCGTAGACCGTCTGGAAGGCGCCCGGGGTGATTGGAAAAGGGGCGGGATCGGTCTGGGGGGTAGCGGTGCTTCCGGCCACGTATGCGTTGCCTGCCGTATCCACCGCGATGGCAGCTCCTGCATCGTTTTGCCCGCCGCCCAGGTAGGTAGAGTAGACAAGCGTGCTGCCAGTGGCGTTCAGTTTGGCAATAAACGCGTCAGAGCTGCCTCCCCCGTAAAGCGTTTGGAAGGAACCCGAGGTGATCGGAAAGGGAACGGGATCGGTCTCGGGAGTAGAGGTACTTCCCGTGACGTACGCGTTTCCCAAGGAATCGACCGCGATGGCGGCCCCGGAATCGAACGATCCTCCGCCCAGATAGGTAGAGTAGATGAGCGCGTTGCCCGCGGCATTCAATTGGGTGACAAACACATCTGTGTTCCCTCCAAACGACGTTTGAAACGCGCCGGGAGTAATGGGGAAAGGTGTGAAATCCAATTGAGAAGTTGCCGTAGTGCCGACGATATAGGCGTTTCCGGCGGCGTCGACGGTAATACCCGAGCCGAAATCGATGGAATCCCCGCCAAGGTAGGTGGAGTAAACGAGGGCGTTGCCCGCAGGGTTCAGTTTGGTGACAAATGCATCCAACGCTCCGCCAAAAGTCGTTTGAAAGGCCCCCGGAGTGATGGGAAATGGAACAGGATTCGTTTGAGAGCTGTTCGTGTTGCCTGTGATGTAGGCGTTTCCCAAGGAGTCGACGGCGATCGCCGAACCTTGGTCGATCCCCCCTCCACCAAGGTAAGTGGAGTACAGGAAAGTGTTTCCGGCGGGATTCAGTTTCGCGACGAATGCATCCGATGTCCCACCAAATGTTGTTTGAAAGGCTCCGGGAGTGATGGGAAAAGGAACTGCAGCCGTTTCGGGAGTGTTTGTAGAGCCTGTCACGTAGGCGTTCCCCGCTACATCGACCGCGATCGCAAAGCCGATCTCGAAATTCCCTCCGCCCAAATACGTGGAGTACTCCAGCTCAGGATCGATGACGAGCGGGTAATGCGGATCGTAGTCAGCTCCGATCCGAAAGCGAATGACGGGTGCGCCATCTAGTTGCTGTTCGAGCAAAAAGGAACTGCTGACGTTTGCCTTCCGCCCGCCGATCTGCTGGTAACTGAACGGACGTGCTTCGCGAAGCTCCCCGATTTCGGTGTGTATGAGGAGATTCCCTTGCTCATCCAGAGACAACGATTTTGCTCCGCGATAGGCAAAACGGATGTCTGCCACCTTCGCACCGGGCTGAACGACAAATTCGTATTTGATCCGGCCGTTATCACTGTGAAACACGAGGTCAATTCCCGGCCACAGCTTCGGATAGACGACGTGCTCATACGTAGGAATATTTGTATGCCATTTGGAAGAATCGTTGCCCTTCAAATAGTTGACTGTCCTTGTAGCGAGCTTGCGGCCTGTCGGCTTTGCTGCCGGATTGGAGTCCAAAAACGCCAAAGACAGCCGGACTCCGCGTACCTGCTTGTTCCATTTCTCCGCGGATTGAGGAAAAATAGAGCCGAGGGCTGCTGTGGGCGAAAAATCTCCGGCAGGCTTCTCTTGAAACGTCAGGAGAACTTCTCCCGGCATGAAGTACGCTTCATAATCGGCTCCTTTTACGTAATAATGAAGTCGGGAATCCGCCTGGCCGACATTCGGGACAAAAAAAGGACGACTTTTTCCGAATGTCTGCAAAACCTGCTGCCTATTGTCATTCGCGATGGGCATCGAATCACTCCTTCCGTAAACGAGGTGCCTTATTGCTATACGTATGTACTGTTGTAGGTGTGTGGACTGGGCGAGTGTTTATTTTTGCCGCATGGATGATTTGTAACATCAGGGACTCTCTTTTTCAGCTTTGCCAAAAGGGCATGGGATGGAGTTTTTAATTTTCGAAATTCTCACCAATAAAGTAATTAAATCTTCCGTGTTTCTTACCCTCCATGAGAGAATGAATATAGCTACCCGTTCGTTCAGGGGGCATCATGATTGCATCACAAAAAAATCAAGCGAGGCGAGCATGGACCAAATCCAAATTTACGTTACAGATAATTCTGAGTGTCTTGAGTTTGAGGCGGAAAGCAGAGGTTGCCGATTTGATGTCTACGTTAAGTTCAGCGATGAGTTATTCAGTATTAAAATTTATGATATTATGCGGCTAACCCAGGACTTTGAAAGCGAGGTTGCTTCAAAAGGCTTTTACTCTGTTGATCCTAATGTAGTATTAGTTCCAGCGGTGACTAATACGCATATTTGCACAACTGTCATGTCGCTTGCAAAACAGAAGTATTTCAGTCAAATCAAACCGCTTTGTGCTCAGGAAGTGGAAAAAATCATGAAGGATCTCTCACCGATATCTTTGCCAACGTCGTTTTACGATAATGGACGATTGGATAATCGGGAGGGGCAGACAGCGAAAGTGCCAAGTCGATTCAGAGAACGTGAATGCAGGGGAGCAGCCATCGGTACATACGTGTCAGCACATATGATTGTTGTGTGCGGCACTGCGGATGAAGACGACGAGGAACATCGATAGCTGCGATCAAATGGGGGGCAGTTCGGCACGAAAGCAATTACCATCCACCAGCCATGGGCGACGCTGATCGCTTTGGGCGAGAAACGCTTTGAAACTCGGAGCTGGAGCACAAAATACCGCGACTCCATCGCGATCCATGCTGCTAAGAAGGTAGACAAGGAGATTTGCTTGCTGGAGCCTTTTCGTAGCGTACTAGCAAAGCACGAATATACGGCGGACAACCTGCCGACAGGCGTAGTGGTAGCGACAGCAAAACTTGAAGAATGCCTAAAGCTTGTTACGCTTGGAACGGACAAAGTGGCAGCTATTCGTGAAGCGGATGAAGTAATGATACCAATCGAAGGAAACGAGATAAGCTTCGGGTGGTTTGAACGAGGAAGGTTTGCTTGGCAGTTGACGGAGGTAAAACGGATTGCTCCGGTGCCTGCAATAGGCAAACAAGGGCTTTGGAATTGGGAAGGAGAATAAGGTCAAGGCGTAGTAGTCGATTGGGTAAAGACATACCGCTTCACTAAGGTACGTATAGTCGATGAAAAGTGGCTTATTTTGCTTTCGCCGTTTGCGACAAAAGCTGACGTCGTTACAAGCGAAAATGGTAATATTTTCATTAATCAACATGTAAGGGGTGTCTCAAATGAAGTTAAATCCTTAGAACTAAAAAATGGAAAGCGAGGGATTGCATGTCATTTGAGATGATAGAACGTCCACCTACTCTTGAAGAGTTTCATCAGTTGTGCGTTTCTGTCGGTTGGGAAAAGATGATGAATTTCAAAGTGATCAACCACTCACTTGAAAATTCTTTGCATGCAGTTGTTGTTCGCTTCGAAAGCAAAATAATTGGTATGGGCCGAATTATTGGCGATGGGTACGTTTATTTTTATGTGCAAGATATTGTTGTGCGTCCGGAGTTTCAAAAAATGGGGATAGGGACAATGATTATGGACAATCTCATGCTCTATCTAAAAGAGAATGCTCCCGACCAAGCTTTTATCGGTCTCTTTTCGTCTAACGAAGGCAAGAAACTGTATGAAAAATACGGCTTTCAGCAGTACCCTACTTTAACCGGAATGTTTCGAGTAGCGCCAATTTAGCTAGTTGTAGGCTCCTCCAAGGTTGGGGGAGTCTTCGTTTTTATCTGTTTTATCATAGTCGTGAGGCTGCTGCGTGGGAAATATTCCCCGAAGTCGCACTTGTTTATCTATGGTTAACATCCTACATCGTCTGCGGAATAATTCATGATCAGCCGCTAAAACTTTGTGCAATGTTGAGTGAATTGATCGAATCGATAGGAACTTCAACTGTTAAATGATGAGGAAATCTAGTGAATATCCATGAATCATATAATAGCTGTAAAGGCGTAAGTACATAAACGGCGCCCTCATGGAGGGTGCCGTTTATGTTATTTGCTATATTCCATGACTTCAAAGGATTGGATTTTGTTGAAGGCTACGTAATCTTTTCGTGATGTAAACGGCCCCTTATTAAAGTTCTTTTCAAATATGTATGTTTCGTTGCCGCGTCCATCTGCACGATTATTATACCAATTAATGAAACTTTCTACTTCAGTTGAAGATAAATCAAATTCTTTTTCAAGACCACTAATCATTTTAATAACAAGTAATGCACGCTCTCCAGCTGGTGTAGGATCGGGAGTTGGATCAGGATCAGTGTTTATGAGTGTGTCTCCGATCATTTCCAATTCCATAATTCCTACAGAACTCCCAGTCGGATCATAATAACTATTTAAAACGTTGATACGATAGTATCTAAAGTATTTCTTATTATTCGTTTCTACTGTTACTGGAGTTCTATCATTTTCTAACTTCCCTTCGGTAACAAGGGACCATGTTGTATTATCATTTGACCCATATAATTTCCAGTCCTTGATAAGTGACTTTACAGAGTCATTGTGGAACAAAGGGGTTATAGTAATTTGATTAACCTTCTTTTTTTCAGTTGAACCGAAATCAACTTTTAAAAAATGGCCGCCTTCAGGCGGTGTTGTTGCATAAACGTACCAAAAATCTAAGTGATTAAAATCAACAGAATCATCAAATGCTTTCCATCCATAATCATTACGTCCACCAGACCCATAATGGGCGCTTTCACTAATGACGATGGGAGCAGGTTTATCGAAGTCAGTCATTGCTGGAACAAGATCTTTAGTAGGCTGTTGATCTTCTGCTAAAGCAATGTTTTGTCCCGAAAATAAGATAGAAAATGCCAGTACAAGACTTACTAAAATTGAGTTATACCCTTTTGCAAGACGCACAAGAACCCTCCTTATTTTTCAAAAAAAGATAATAGGAACCAATAAAAATATAGAGCACTGAGTTAGTTTTTGCAAAACAAAATATGGAAATTTTTTGAGCCTAAGGTAGAGAGTTTTTCTTAGTTAAGTCTAAGCAACATTGTTGCCGAGATGATTTTATGGACGGACGATTACAATCAAAGTCAGGGGTGGATCAGGCAACTGAATAGGGCCTTATTGCATCATCGTCACAAGATGAGAAATGCTGAGCGGATTCACTGATCTAGCAAGTAACCCACTTAGCAGTAATTAAGAGAAAAGAAGCCCCAAAGGGACTTCTAACGATGCCCTCATCTTCTAGCTACATGCTTTGCATTTGCTATACAAGCAGAAGAGGGGGACACTAAATAAGTAGGTTTAATATTCTCGCTATTATTACGAGTGCTCCAATAGCAAACATCAAGAATCCAATGATTTTAAATAACCAATAATCAAATTGGCTATGAGGATCGCTTGCTGATCCAATTATTCTAGAACGTAATTTTTGGACGTCCTTGGTTCTGAACGCAGTGAAAAAACCTATAGTGGAAAGGATTACAAGTGCGATTAATATCCAAGGCGAGTCATTCAAGAAATATACACTCCTACTATTGATGATTTAATTTGATTAACCAAAAATAGATCGAATTACTCTTTCGACAATATTTCTATCGTTACTCTCCTTTTCTTCTCGGTCTCTTGATCTTTTTTCTCTAAATAGGTCCTTTACGTCCTCAACAATGTCTTTAACAGGCTCTACAATGTCCCTTTTAATATCGAGAATTTCTTTAGTTCCTCCGTAAGTAATACTGCCACCAATTGGTACTTTTCCTGCTACACCAACTTCGAGTCCCGTTGGAGAACTACCTGTAGAACTGTAAGGTTTAGTGAGCCCTCCTGAAATTGGTCCAAGTTGTATGCTTTCATTTATTGCAGTTCCTGAGATGAAATCTTCTGGTTTAATATCATCAGGTATGTAACCAGCTTTACCACTGAATCCGACGTCAAAGCCAATCCCGATATTTCCTCCTATGTATACCTTTCCGTTTTTGTCAATTGTGATTGCGGCACCACCACCACCGCCTGCAATTGCACTTCCACCAAATGAAATATAATCAATTTCTCCAACAGGACCTTCAAAAGTATTTGTTGAGACCTTTTTCTCTTGTTTTATGTATTCAGACTTAGAATTTGTTATAGAAGGCTGAGAAGGTTGATTGCTAAGTATTTTGATTAGATTCTTATTGGGGAGCGTAGTCTGTGCTTTCAGCTTAAGTATGGCATAGGGGTCATAGGTGTCTTTGTTAGATTTCGGTTTAGTATTGGTATAACCATGTAAATCTTTATCCTTATCTCTATGGTCTTTCACAACAACACCATGTGCTTCTTTATCTTTGTCAATACGTTCTTTTACAACAGGCTCTTGTTTTGAGGATTTATTATCGGTGGTTATTGAGCCTGAGTTCCCGCTATGAGTGCCTTCTGGAATGGATTTGGCGATTACTGTTGATTTCGGTTGGACAGTCGGATTTTTTTCATTTTGGGGAGTGGACAGGGCTGGTGTGACTTGACTGCTCTTATAAGCTTGTTGTGCTGCTGGACTAATTTGAACGGAGTCACTTTTTGGATTTGTGGTTGTTACGGCTACTTCTTTAGGCGGAGAGGCTGGTTTAGTTGGAACTGTAACTTTTGTAGTTTGCGAAGTGTTACTTTTGCTAGGTGTGTAATCACGAATAGATATATTTTTTGCCATAAATGCCTCACTCCTATATCATTATTCAGAATATATTAGGAGTATCGGAGAAAAAACCAAAATTGTTAATATTTAGTTATTGGTTGGTTTGAGATGCTTTAACTGATAAGCTAAGCAGAAGATATTATCCTTTTGCAAGGCAACTATGGTTTCCGTCAGATAAGACGGTTCTTCATTTCAAACAAACAAGGAAATCTGTTCGGCGATTTAACCAATCTATATATACCTGTGTTATTGGAACCAAAACTACTCGTTGGTGATGTTCCAAGATTGAAGGCTACAAAAACGACCCGCTGTGTTCTCAACCCCTAAACTACAATGAAAAGTAGAAGAGGTTGAGAGTGCTTCTATGATGAGTGGTTCCTTGACCGATTGCAGTATCGATAGCAACTTGCACCTACGACATCGACGGCTCTCTAAAGTACTGCAAGGGATTTTTGTCCTCAGGCTCTACACCGCCAAGCCTTCGCAACACTTCCTCCGCAAAATCAAGATAATTGGAGCCTGTAGCTGTAATCACGTTCTTATCGATGACAAGCCGTTCATTTCGCTTGTTTTCCCAATTCATCACGTGCTCGTATTCCAGATCGCTCGGTTCAATAGAGGCAGTATAGGCAATTTCATTGAGAATGGCGGCTGCGCCGAGCAAGGAAGGCCCACCACAAATCGCTGCGATTAATTTGTTTTGTTCGTAAAATGACCGAATAACTTGTATCAATTTTTGGGCGTGCAGAAACGGATGGGGGGCGCCGCCCGGAATAACCAGGGCTGCAAATTCGTCAACATCGATATCTTGAACGGATCGGGCAGGAAGGTAACATAGCGTAGATAAGGCTGTAACAGCCTCTCCTTTCGGCTTGGTCGAAAAAGTAACAAGCGTGTAGTCGGTTCTCTTGAGTGCCGTGACTAATGTAATTACTTCAAATTCTGCGAATGAGTCGTAGAGGAACAGCAGCAGTTTTTTCAATCCAATCATCCTTTTGCGGTTTGTGGCGCTTCTTTTGTTCGTTGAATTGTGAATAGTATAACATTTGGGTGCGTCTACGACTTGCTTTTGCATGGAAGTGCTGAAAAAGAAAAAAAGCCCCAAAAGAACTGTTAACGATGGCCAAGCCTTCTTGCTGTGCGCTTCGATTTCATTACCAAGAGGTTAATGGTACAATCGATGCAGATAGCGATAGAAGAAGACGCCGGAAAACGACGAGGAAACGGGGGAACAGCGTGTCTTTTGTATTATTTTTGCCAATTGGGTTTATCGCGGTGGTTGTTGCCATTGTCATGGCTTTTGTCGGGATGAGGAAGGACGCGCAGAAGCAAAAGAATGAAGCCAAACGAATTTTTAAGAGAATGAACATCATTTCGGCTGTAGGATTTGTTTCCATCGCGCTGGGGCTTTTTGCTCCGAGTGGACAGAATGAATCGACGGAAAAGGCAGTTCCGGCCAAGGGGGCGGAGGAGTCCGCGGTCCTTCCGGCTGAAAAATTGGCCGAGCTTGAAAAAGTGATGCTAAAGGACTATCACGAAAACTTCTCGATGACATCGTGGTACCAAAAAGAGCTGAAACTGGCGATCGCGAAGGGCGAGCAAGGTTTTTACAAGCTTGGCCTTTACACCGGATTGACGGAATCAGAAGAAAGCAAGAAAATCGCTGATCAGCTGACGCATCCGTTTTTGGGCATGGTCAATGAAAACGGAGCCGTGCTCCAGGGGCACGTGCAGACGATCGATGTTTTTGGAAAAGAAGATAAGCTGTTACTGAGCGTCAAAAATCCGATAGTGAATTAGCGAACGAGGCGGCTGCGATTGCGCCTCTTTTTTGTCGGCAGAGTGCGCCCCCAATCAGAGAAAAGCGCTTTTTCATGGACTGTAAGAACGTGTATCAAGCCAAAGAATGTTATCTTTTTGGGGAAAAGATGAGACGAATCAAAAGTATTGTTGCGAGTAGTGTTAAAAAAAGCTCGAAATGTTGGTCAATAAAGATGCCTTTGTATGAACAGACGATTTGAACCGTGAAGTAAAGCGATAACATCAAAACTAGCGCCAAAAAGTAGCCCCGCTGATTTCGCCAGTAGTACAAATAAATGCCCTCCTTTTGCTTGAAATTGAAATTCGAATTGATTTCGTTTATTGTAAATTATACCAATTTATGAGCGCTCAACAAACAAACTCCCCCAATTTTACAAACGGAAGTGAACATACGATGATCCCCTTGAAAGACTACCCGCACACGAAAGAAAGCCTGCTCCACTTGCTAAAGCAATCATGTGCCCAAGCAAACTCGCACACCGCGGCGGAACTGGCGGAATGGTGCTGGCTTTTTTGGTCGCGCTGGAGAGCAGATGAGGATGACTTGTTTCAGCAGACAGACGAATTGACCATAGACATCGTCATGGAGATTGCGGAAAAGTGGGTAAGCCAAGAAGGAGCACACGCTGCCCACGATGTGCAGTTCTCCAAGAAACAACTCGCAAAGTGGCTGGAGCGATTGGGGGAACATTAACCAGAGCAGGGAGAGTGCAGATGATTCCCGATGATGTAAAAGAACGGTTGAAAAAGAAATACAATCTGGAGGAACCAACGCCATTCAACTCGGAGCAACGACTCCCACCTCCGAGAAATAGGACAGAATATCCGGCAACTACAGAGTTTCATATAGACCCATACAAAGGGGCGGGAGAGCTGTTGCTTGGCATGACTCCCGACGAAGTGCAGGCCGCGCTGAATTTTCAACCTCGTGCGGGGCGCAGGTTCCATTATGGTACGGATACATGTGACAAAATGGATGATTACCGTTGTTGTTTTGTGTATTTTAAAAATGATACCAATAAATGTCATTTTGTGGAGTTTTATTCGGAGCGGATTTCGGTCATGTTTCATGGAAAAAACCTCATGAATATTCCTTACGAGGAAGCAGAAACGTTTGTCAGGCAATATGATCCTGACATCCAAACGAACGGAGCGGGTTTTATTTCATTAGCGTTGGGCTTTGGTGTTTATGCCGAATTTGCCTTCGAGAACACAAGTCTTCCCGTTGAAACCGTGTGTGTATTTGAAAAAGGGTATTTTGCTAAGAACAAGGAATAAAGGTGATGCCGTCTTCAAGCCTAAAAAACGGCCAGCATGTCGAGGGGATGGATCAGAGGGCGTAACCGCGTAACAAGTTGATAAGACAAGATGCCTACTCGTAGTGCGGCGCCGAAGGATGCATATAGTCCAGCAACTCGGCCAGCCCCCACAAAAACAGGAGCATGACAACGAGACACAGCCATTTTCCCGGCAGCGACCTGACCTGTACGATTATACCCCAGGCAAGGAGAAAGATGACGACAAACACGGCAGAGAAAAAGTCATACATACCGAGCGCTCCTTTCGCCATGAAGTACGTGTTTGGATGAGATTGGTTACAGGCAGCGGCAGGTGAACAACCAGGCGAAGCGGGCAAGAGACGCGAGAGCAAGTTTAATCGGCAGCGAAAAGCTGTTTTTATGACAAAACAAGCATCCACATGAAAAGGCACTAATCTTCGCGGAGGCGCTTATGGCTTATACATACGATCAATTTATGCTTGATTTGTTCCAAGGCAGAGAAGTGGAATTTACGTATAAAGAAAAGCGCTACTCCATCACGAATACTCCAAACGGCCGCTGTTTTTGCCAATATGGCGCGGAGGATGTCGCATGCTTTGCCAACCCGCAAGAACTCATTGCCAGGGTCAGGATTGAGGAAAAGTCGTTGGAAATGCTGTTTCGATTGAATGAATTTGTTTTGGAAGTTCTCTATTAAAGAAGCCGGATTGGTAAATACACCATTTCGCAGCCGTTTTTCAGTACATCCGTCAACAGCCTCCGGGATATCCGGGGGTTTTTTCAGGTATGCGGGACTTGGTTCATTTCATGAGGACAGAAAGAGCGAGTCGGCCATGGCGGAAATGGCAGGCGAGGGGAGCGGAGCAGAGCAGGGAGTGGGCAAAGGGCGATTGGACAGGGGGAAAAAGCTGGGACAGGCCAGAAACAAGCAGACCAAAGACAAACAGACAAAAGACAAAACCAGGGAGCTGCTCCACTGGCATTAGAAGCGTTATGCACGCACAAAATCCGCAAGCCAAAAAGAATAAACAACAATCCCGAAGAACAAAGCGACAATGCCTTGCGTGCGATTCCCGTATTTCAAGTGAAACACACCCATCGCCAAAAAAGAGAAGAACAGCCCGGAAATCGCCCAAAGCACTCGCGGCTCGTTGCGAAGCTTTGCTTCTCTGTACAGTCAGATGCTCATTAAGATACTGATAATGGGGGAAAACATAGCTTGCACCTCTTGAAAATGAAAGTAAGTGGCACTCCGGCTGCATGTGTGCTGGTTGGGAAATAGTGAGTGCCCCATCGCCTTTTGGCTTGACGCCTTTGATCGTCCGCAGTCTAATTCGTACCGTTGCCGCTCATAAGAAAACGCTTTCTTTCGATGTTTGTGAAGTGAATCCGCTGTTGGATGAAAACGGGAAAACGGTGAAGCTAGGTGCTTATTTGACGAACGAGGCCATCGCGGGATTTTTAGGAGGAGACAACAATGACACTCGCACTTAATCAGGTCAGTACCATTTTTCTGTCTGTCGCTTTGCTCGTTTTGGGAAGCTTTCTGGTGAAAAAGGCAAGCTTGCTGCAACGATTTTGCATTCCGGCGCCCGTGGTCGGCGGGCTGTTGTTTGCGATTGTCGCTACAGTGTTGAAAGCGAGCGGGGCAGCGGAGATTTCCCTGGACACGTCTTTGCAAAGCTTGTTCATGCTCACGTTTTTCACTACGGTGGGACTGGGAGCGAGTTTCAAGCTGATCAAGCTGGGCGGGAAGCTGCTCGTCATTTACTGGATTGCCTGTGGCTTTTTGGCTTTGGCGCAAAATGTGATCGGTGTTTCGCTGGCCTCGCTGTTCGGTATTCACCCGCTCATCGGCATGATGGCTGGCGCCGTTTCCATGGAAGGCGGTCACGGTGCTGCGACGGCTTTTGGTCAAACGGTGGAAGATTTGGGGATTCCATCTGCACTCGCGATCGGGATTGCTGCCGCTACGTTCGGTCTTGTAGCCGGGGGATTGGTCGGCGGGCCGACCGTGAAGTATTTGATTGCGAAGCACAATCTGAAGCCGACGGAAGTGGAGGACACAGCGAAAAACGTGGAAGAGGCGGCGCAGCCTATCGTCACGAACGCTTTTTTCACGCAAGTATTGCTGATCACGTTTTGTATGGCGGTGGGCACATACTTGGGCGGACTGTTTTCCACGGCGACGGGATTTGTTTTGCCTGGTTATGTGGGAGCGATGTTCGTTGCTGTCATCGTTCGCAATGTCGTTGACAAATTCAAACCGGATGCGATTGATATGAAAAGCATCAACCTGATCAGCGATGTGACACTCGGAATCTTTTTGTCCATGGCGCTGATGAGCATCAAGCTGTGGGAAGTAGCTGCCCTGGCGCTTCCGATGCTGGTGATCGTGTTCGTGCAAGTGGTCTTCATCGTCTTGTTCGGCATCTTCGTTTTGTTCCGTTTGCTCGGCAAAAACTACGATGCGGCTGTAATGGTGGCGGGCTTTACGGGTCATGGCCTCGGTGCCACGCCGAATGCGATGGCGAATATGGCGGCAGTGACGGAGCGCTTCGGCCCATCGCGAAAAGCTTATCTGGTCGTGCCGATTGTCGGGGCCTTCCTGATCGACGTGTTTGCGATGCCGATTATTATTACGACGATAAACTTGTTGAAGTAAGACGAGAAAATCCCTGTCCATGGTGTGATCCGCGGACAGGGATTTTTACGTGGGGCTTGCTTATTGCAGCAGCATCAACCGTTTGCGCTTGTGAAAGCGGGAAATACCCGTTGGTAGCGCATGCTTTGCTCGCCGACGACGTAGTAAAAGAGGTTGACGGCTCGGCATGCGTAATTGTAGCACTGAGCTCGGGCGCTCAGGTACAGCTGCTTTTCCTCTCCCCCCTCCACTTTGTTCAAAAGCCTCACCTCAGCGATTGTGCCGAACGTAGATGAGTTTCCGACCGGGCGAATGTGCACGTTTATTTTGATGGCTTGATTGCAGGAAAAACATTTTGGAGCATCCGTGAATTTCACGAACAATCCCCCCTCGATTCGTTTTGAAACAGTATACAATTCATCCTTTTTTTCTCAAATAGTTCCAAAGAAGCAGTTCGGTTTGCAAGCCAGCCGATTCTTGAACAATCCGTGACCAATGCGGTTCTTGTGTTGAAAGAAATTGGAAGTTGATATACATTTGTATCGAATGATAGATAAAACTATCAAAAACAAGCATGAATGTGCGACCATGAGCATGAGAAAGTAGGGCTGCCGAGTGAACCATCCCCGATCTGCCATAAAAGAAGCGCGGCTTCGCGCCATTTTGGATGCCGCTACCGAGTTGTTGATTCAAAAGCCGACAGCGTCGCTGAACGAAATCGCCGAATATGCGGGGATTGGCATCGCTACGCTGCATCGGTACATCGAGAGCAGGGAGCAGCTGATGCTTCAGTTGGGGCTGCGTGCCCTTCAAGTTGTGGGGGAGAGCATGCGACAAATCCCGCTCGATGAGGAAAAGCTGGAGGACTACATCCCGGCGCTGATCGAGGCGCTGATTCCGCTTGGCGACAAAATTTACTTCCTGACGCACGACGCGACGCTTTATTACAGCGAGGAAATTATCGCGGCCGAGCACAAGCTCAAAGAGCCGGTTTGCTACGCGATCCGCCTGTTGCAGGAAAAAGGGATCGTGCGCCAGGATATGAGCGTGGATTGGGTCTGGAATGCGCTGTACATGCTTGTTTTCATTGCGTGGCAGCAGGTGCAGGATGGGCGTCTCGCCAAAAGGCCGGCAGCGCAACTGGTCACGGATACATTGTTTCACGGGGTAAGCGCCAGGTAACGAAGTCATCGCCGTCCGGCAGGAAGCAAGGCCATTTCATTGCGAGAGGATGTTGCATGTGAGCGAAGCAGTCATGATTCCGCAACCGAAAACGTACGGTCCACTTGGCAATTTGCCGTCTATCGACCAAAGTCAACCGATTTTGTCCATGGGCGATCTGGCGAAGGAATACGGCCCGATCTACCGTCTTACGCTTCCCGGTTTCACTACTTTGATCGTCACAGGGCACAAGCTGGTGGCAGAAGTATGTGACATTACCCGCTTTGACAAGGAAGTCAGCGGAGTGCTGGAAAATGTGCGCGTATTTGCAGGGGATGGCTTGTTTACGAGCCGGACAACCGAGCCGAACTGGCGAAAGGCACACAACATTTTGCTGCCGACGTTCAGCCAGCAAGCGATGAAGGGCTACCACGACATGATGGTCGATATCGCTTCGCAACTGGTGCAAAAGTGGGCGCGACTCAATCCAAACGAGACGATTGACGTGGCCGACGACATGACCCGGCTCACCCTCGACACGATCGGGATATGCGGCTTTAACTACCGCTTCAACAGTTTTTACAAAGAAAAGCACAGCCCGTTTATCGAGAGCATGGTGCGCGCGCTGAACGAAGCGATGCACAAAAGCTCGCGGCTCGCGATCCAGAATATGTTGATGGTGAAGACGCGCCAGCAGTTCCAGGAAGATATCCAGACGATGTTTTCCTTGGTCGACAAAATCATCGAGGAAAGAAAGCGGAACGGAGATCGCGGTGAAGCCGATTTGCTGGCACGCATGCTCCATGGCAAAGATCCGGAGACAGGCGAAGGGCTGGACGACGAGAATATTCGTTACCAGATCATTACGTTTTTGATCGCCGGACACGAGACGACGAGCGGACTGCTTTCCTTTGCGCTGTACTACTTGCTGAAAAACGAGAGCGTGCTGCAAAAGGCATACGAGGAAGTGGATCGGGTGATGACGACGCCGATCCCGCAATACGAGCAAGTGCAAAAGCTCAAATACATCCGGCTGGTGCTGAACGAAGCTTTGCGCCTGTGGCCGACCGCGCCCGGATTCGATTTGTTCGCCAGGGAAGATACGGTAATCGGCGGGATGTATCCGGTCAAAAAAGGTGAGACGGTCAGCGTCATTTTGCCGCAGCTTCATCGGGACAAGGATGCGTGGGGCGAGGATGCGGAAGAGTTCCGTCCCGAGCGGTTCAGCGATCCGGCAAAAGTGCCGCATCATGCCTACAAGCCGTTTGGAAACGGCGAGCGTGCGTGCATCGGCATGCAGTTTGCGCTGTATGAGGCGACGCTCGTGCTCGGGATGATTTTGCAAAATTTCCGGTTGGTCGACTACGCCAACTACCAGTTGAAAGTAGCGCAGACGCTCACGATCAAGCCGGATGGCTTTACGATTCGCGTCCGGCAGCGCACAGACAGAAGCGCAGTGAGCGTACCTGCCGACAAGCACCGCGAGCAGGCAACAGGAAACGCACAAGCTCCCGTGAAGCCGCAAGCAGCGAAAACGCCAGTAGGTGCCACGGCTATTCCGCTGCTCGTCCTGTACGGATCGAATCTCGGAACGGCCGAAGGCAAAGCGCGCGAGCTGGCGGATGCGGCGCGCCAGTACGGTTTTGCCAGTGAAGTAGGCGTTCTCAACGACTGGGCGGGAAAGCTGCCGACAAAAGGAGCTGTTCTGATCGTAACCGCGTCCTACAACGGCAGACCTCCGCGAAATGCGGCCGGCTTCGTCAAGTGGCTGGAGCAGGTGCAGCCGGGGGAGCTTGCGGGCGTGCAGTTCGCTGTGCTCGGATGCGGGGATCGGAACTGGTCGAATACGTATCAAAGTGTCCCAGTGTTCATTGACGAGCAGCTCGCGAAAAAGGGCGGCACGCGACTGTCCGGGCGCGGGGAAGCCGATGCGGGCGGAGATTTTGAAAAACAGGTGGACGATTGGCGCGAGACGATGTGGAACGACTTGACGGACGCTTTCGGCCTGCAACGGGAAGAGCAGGCAGAAGGCGAGCAGCCGGAGCTGCAAGTCCAGTTTGTGGCAGGACATCCAACCGTTCCGCTGGCGGAGGCGTATGATTGCGTCCAGGCGACTGTGCTGGCGAACCGCGAACTGCAACAGCCAGGCAGCGGTCGCAGCACGCGGCACATCGAGCTTGCCTTGCCAGCGGGAGTCATCTATCAGGAGGGCGACCACATCGGCATCTTGCCGAACAATCGTCCGGAGATCGTCGAGCGGATTTTGCGCCGATTCCGTTTGCAAGGCACGGAGCAGTTGATTTTGCGCGTTCACGGGCGAAGCGCCGTCCATCTCCCTTTGGATCGTCCCGTCAGCTTGCGCGATCTGCTGTTGACGAGCGTCGAGGTGCAGGAAGCAGCTACCCGCGCCCAGTTGCGAGCGCTGGCCGCCTGCACGGTGTGCCCTCCGCACAAGCGGGAGCTGGAAGCGCTACTGGATGAGACGGTCTACGCCGAGCAAGTGTTGAAAAAGCGGCTCACGATGCTCGAATTGCTCGAAAAGTACGAGGCTTGCGAATTGCCTTTTGCCAAGTTCCTGGACCTGCTGCCGCCGCTAAGGCCCAGGTATTACTCGATCTCCAGCTCTCCGATGCACCGGGAAGATCAGGCCAGCTTGACAGTGGCAGTAGTGAACGGGCCTGCCTGGAGCGGCCAGGGGCAATACCACGGAGTAGCTTCTACCTTTTTGGCAGAGCGCAGCGCCGGAGAAAAAATATGGATGTTCGTCCGTACTCCCGAGTCGGGCTTCCAGCTGCCAGAAAATCCGCTGCTGCCGATCGTCATGGTCGGTCCGGGAACCGGGATCGCACCGTTTCGCGGGTTTTTGCAAGCGAGAGCTGCTTTGAAAGAACAAGGAGTGCCGCTTGGCGAAGCCCACCTTTATTTTGGCTGCCGAAACGAACTGGACTTTTTGTACCGCGAGGAGCTGGAGCAATACCAAAGAGACGGCATCGTCACCTTGCATACGGCTTTTTCCCGCTCTTCCGGCATGGTCAAAACGTACGTCCAGCACCTGCTCGAACAAGATGACGTGTACTTGGTCGACTTGCTCGATAACAGAGGGCGCTTGTATGTGTGCGGGGATGGTACGCACATGGCGCCGGATGTGGAAGCGACTGTGTTGCGGATTTACCAGCGCGTCCGTGGCGCGGACCCGGCGGAGGCGCAAGCGTGGCTTGAGCAGCTGCAAGCGGAAGGCCGATACGCCAAAGATGTCTGGTCGCGGATGTAAACGAGTCGTTGCGGCCAGGAGCTTTGGGGGAAGGCAAAAGCATAAAAACCGACCTGTCGTTAAAACTGGGTCGGTTTTTTCGTGTTTACGTTTGCCGGGCGGTCAACTGGCTGGTCGCCACTGCTTTTGCTTTCGTTTTGCCATATGAAAACAGAAAGCATCCCGCAATCACGATGCTGCTGCCCACTCCTTGAATCCACGTCATCTGCTCGCCGAGAAACAGGAACGCCAAGATTGAAGTGAAGATCGGATTGAAATTGAGGAAAAGGCCGGAAGTAGTCGCGCCCAGCTTTTGCACTCCGATGTTCCACAGCACCATGCACACGACCGTGGAGATGACCCCGGTATACAAAAGCGAGCCGACAAACGAGCCATTCCAATCAGATACGGCGAAGTCAGCCAGGTTAAAAGGCAGGAGGATCACCAGGCCGAAAACAGCCGAGTAAAGAATCGACATCATCGGAGTCGTCTTCGTCATGGCCCATTTGCTGCAAATCGAGTACACGCCCCAGACGCCAACAGCGGCCAGCATCCACAAATCACCCGAGTTGAACCGCAGGGAGAGCAAGTAGTCGGCATTGCCTTTGGACAAGACGAGCAGCACGCCTGCGAGCAAGAAAACCATGCAACCGATTTGGAACATGTTGATTCGTTCCTTCAGAAAGAGAAAAGAAAACAGCGCAATCGAGATCATGTTTAACGTCGAAATCAGTCCGATATTCGTCGCAGTTGTCCTCTCCAGCGCAAGAAATTGAAACAGATTGAAGAGGACGACACCTGTAACCCCCATCAGTACGAGCGGCAGCACGGCTGCTTTTGGCGGCAAAAGCTTTTTTTCTTTCCACCAGACCATTGGCAACAGACACACGATCGCAATTAGCCAGCGCAGGCTGGTCAACGTAAGCGGGGAAGCGTGCCCGACGAGCGATTTTCCCAGGACGAAGTTTCCGCCCCACAACAGGCTGGTGAGCAATAGCAACAGTACATAACGATTTGGCATAGCAAATAGCCCCTTTTTCATGAACGGTGTCGTTTGGAATCAGCTTGTTAATGAACATAACATTTTTGTTGAACATTCAAAATAAGATTCTGTATAATAAGGAAAATTCGAAATAAAACTCACGTAAAGTATCTGTACAGGAAATTTCATTCGTTACAGACAAGGAATCTTTGGCGTTTTTGGAAGAATGAAAAGAGGGGGGAACCGCATGGAAGCATTTGTAAGCAAGGTGCTGGATCAGGTCGACATTCACATCCTGGATGTGCTGCAAAAAGATGCGACGATCAGCAATGCCGAACTGGCGCGGAGAGTGAGTTTGTCGCCTCCCGCGACGCATACCCGGGTGAAGCGTCTGGAAGCGGAAGGCTATATCAATCGGCAAGTGGCGATTTTGGATCAGGAGAAGCTCGGCTTCGACCTTTTGTGCTTCGTGTTTATCAGCACGAACATTCACCAGGAAAAGGAGCTGGAGACGCTGGAGAGCGCCCTGCGTTCCATGCCGGAGGTGCTGGAATGCCACTGTTTAACCGGGGAGTACGATTACTTGCTCAAGGTCGCCATCAAGGATCGCAAAGGGTTGGACAGCTTCATCCGCAAGCTGAACCGACTGGGCATTTCCCGGTTGCAGACGAACCTGTCGCTGAGAGAGATCAAATCTTCGACCGTCTTGCCGATTGCGGCGGAGGAGCAGGAACAGCCTGACAGCTTGTAGGAAGCTTCGGCTGATTTTTCGCAGAAGTCTGTTGATAAAACAGCCGATTTCCGTAATCATAGAGGGAGAGACAGATGACGAGCAGGAGAAGGGGACCGAGAGAAATGGCAATCAAAGCGGTTTTATTTGATCTGGACGATACGTTACTGTGGGATGAGCGCAGTGTAAAAGAGGCGTTTCAGGCGACTTGCGCGGAAGCTGCCAAGCATTACGAGCTGGACGGGGAACGTCTGGAAGCGGCCGTGCGCCAGGAAGCACGGGCGATGTACGAAGCGTTTGAAGCATTTCCTTTTACGAAAATGATTGGCATTAACCCGTTCGAAGGGCTGTGGGCGCAATTTGCAGAAGGCAAGCAGCAGGAATTTCGCCAGCTGCAATCGTTCGTTCCGACGTATCGGAAGGAAGCCTGGACGCGCGGCCTGCGTGCGCTTGGCATAGAAGACGAGGCGCTTGGACACAAACTGGGAGAGCTGTTCGTCGCTGAGCGGAGAAGCCGCCCGATCGTCTATGAAGAAACGTTCGAAGTGCTGGACCAGTTGAAAGCGAAGTACAAGCTGTTGCTGCTCACAAACGGTTCGCCTGACTTGCAAAAGGAAAAGCTGGCTGGCGTGCCAAACCTCGCCGCTTATTTCGACCATATCGTCATCTCCGGCGATTTTGGACGAGGCAAGCCCGCGGCGGAAATTTTTGAACATGCGATGAGCCTGCTGGGCATTACAGCGGAAGAGGGCGTCATGATCGGCGACAAGCTGACGACGGATATTCAAGGCTCGAATGCAGTCGGCATGCGCAACATGTGGATCAATCGGCACGGCGCGACTTTGGCGGGGGATATCGCCCCTGTGCACGAAATCGTGAGCTTGCGCGAGATTCAGACGATTCTCGATACAGTGGAGTAACACGGCTCCATTCACGTGGAAAAGACAAGCCCGCCAAACGCTTTGGCGGGTTTTTGTCGTGAAGAAGCTGATTTTTTCAAAGCATCCGAAAGTGTGATGTTTATCACCACGCCCAAGTCGCAGCCGCCGTATGATCAAGAGGAAGATCAGCCAACACAGAGGAGGAAATAAAGATGTTTTGTTATCAATGTGAGCAAACACCGACGGGCGGCTGCAAGGTAATCGGCGTATGTGGCAAAAACGAGGAATTGGCGAGCATCCAGGACACGATCATTTTTGCCCTGAAAGGAATCGCCGCCTATGCGACACATGCGAGACAATTGGGGTACATCGATCCGGAAGTGGATGGGATCACGCAGGAAGCTTTATATTTCACGCTGACAAACGTTAACTTTAACTTAGAGGAACACTTGCAAATGGCAATGAAAGTCGGGGGCGCAGCCATCAAAGTGATGGAATTGCTGGACAAGGCGCACACAGATCGCTTTGGCATTCCAGAGCCGATTACCGTCTCCCAGAACAAAATCGAGGGACACTGCATCGTTGTGACCGGGCACAATCTGTTTGCGCTGCGGGAATTGTTGGAGCAGACCGCAGGCAAAGGCATCAATATATACACCCACTCGGAGATGCTGCCAGCGCACGGTTATCCCGAACTGAAGAAGTACCCGCATCTGAAAGGCAATATCGGCAAAGCGTGGTTTGACCAACGGAGATTGTTTGAAGAGTTTCCGGGGGCGATCCTGGCGACGACCAACTGTGTGATGCCGATCAAAGGCACTTATGCGGACCGCTTCTTCTCCTACGATATTACGGGGCTTGAGGGCGTGACCAAAATTGAACACGACGATTTTACGCCACTCATCGAACGCGCGCTTGCCTTGCCAAAAGCCCATATCGAATCGGAGCAGACGCTGACGACCGGGTTTCATCACGAGACGGTATTGGGAATCGCGCCGGAAATCATCGATGCCGTCAAGGCTGGGCAGATCAAACGCTTTTTCGTCATCGCCGGATGTGATGCGCCAGGCAAAGGCGGCGACTACTATCGGGAATTGGCTACTTCCTTGCCGCCAGAAACCGTCATCCTGACGACTTCCTGTGGCAAGTTCCGCTTCAACGATGTGGATTACGGCGTCGTTCCGGGCACCAATATTCCGCGCTACATCGACCTGGGGCAGTGCAACAATTCCGGTTCTACAGTCAAGATCGCGACAGCGCTGGCAGAAGCGTTTGGCTGCGGGGTCAATGAATTGCCTGTGAGCATCGTCCTCTCCTGGTTTGAGCAAAAGGCCGTCGCAATTTTGCTCGGATTGTTCAGCCTGGGCATTCAAGATATCCGAATCGGTCCCAAGCTGCCGGAGTTTATCCAGCCAGGCGTGCTCAACGTCCTTCAAGATTTGTTCCGGATCAAATTGATTGGCGATGCGCAAGAAGACATGAAAGAAATGCTCGGCGTGCATTAATGGCAGGAAAAGATGGCTGTCCCTTGTGGGGCGGTCATTTTTCTTTGTTTGCCGAAAAAAGGAGGGGGCGCAAGGGGGAAGGTGTGACGTACTTAACAGCGTCTCTCCCTCTTTTCCATTACAGTAGATTTGTGAAAAGAAAAGGGAGGGGAAGCATGATGCCGTTTGGATGTTCCATGGGAATGACTCCGGAAGAAAACGCTCTTTGTGCCGCTTTAACCCAACTGAAAACAGAACACGGTCCGCTCGTGGAAAAAATGGTGGAACTTCAGCGACTTGCCACACAGTTTGTGGCTGCCGACGCGATTCGCAAAGAAGAATTGCTAACGGAACTGCAAACGAACGCAAACGCCTTTATTGCCGAGCTTGAGCCTCACTCCGCGAAGGAAGAGGACGTATTGTTTACGATGATGGCCAAGTATGTCGGGAGGGAGGCGGGGCCTATTGCCGTGATGGAATACGAGCACGAACAGGCGAAACGCTTTCTGAACCGCTTTTTGGAGGATGGCTTCCCTGACTATTTGCAAAGCGCTGTCGAGGTTTTGCTCCAGCATTTTCAAAAAGAAGAGCAAGTGCTGTTTCCCATGGCTCAAAAGCTGCTGAATGAAGAGGAAAAACAGGAGCTTCTGGAAAAAATCGCGCCCAAGCATCCAGAGCGCTTGTGAGCACAGCGAAGGCAAGCCCTCTAGTCAACCAAGCTGTGCTCGATGAATTGCTCTTCAAGTGCTTTCAAATCGTGCGCCCAAAACTTGATGACTTCCAGGGCAATCTGGTGTTGAAGCTCCGCCTTGCTTGTCAGCTGGAGAACCACCTTTTTCCGATAGTCGGAATGGATGCTGTAAAACGTACAGTCTGCCTGCTGTCCCTGGATCGACAGCTGCTTGTAATAGGGAAAGCCGCATAGAAAAAAGACATCTTGTATATCGGCAATTGTCATCATCTCATGTCACCTCGAACTCAGTCGTGCCCCAAGCATAGGTCAAGACAAGCTGGATTGACTGTGCGTACGATCACACGGTTCCAAACGATTTTGTGAATGAGCGCGATTGTGATTTTCCTCACAACGAAGCGTCGAGGATGAGGATAAGGTAAAAAGGGGGATGAGCATTGGGAGTTCGGCCTGACACAGAAACATCCTCGTCTGGCCGACTCCGTTTTTTTCCTAAAGAAAAGGAGTGGTGATAGATGGTTCGCAAAATTCAGCTGCCCTTGCAAACATTCAGCCTCGTTGCTGGATTCATGGTCTGGGTCATCTTGTCTTCTTTGATGCCGTTTATGAAAGAGGAATTGCAATTATCAGCAGGACAAATCGCCTGGATTACGGCGATACCTGTCTTGCTAGGCTCCTTGTTGCGTATTCCGATTGGCTATTATACGAATCGCTTCGGGGCGAGACTGCTGTTTACCGTCAGCTTTCTTCTGCTGCTCGTGCCTGTGTACTACATAAGTGAGGCACGTTCGGCGGCGGATTTGATGATCGGAGGGTTTTTTCTGGGGATTGGCGGCGCGATCTTTTCGGTAGGCGTGACTTCCTTGCCCAAATATTATCCGAAGGAAAAGCACGGCTTCGTCAACGGGATCTATGGGGTAGGCAATGCCGGGACCGCGCTCTCCACGTTTTTCGCGCCCATCGTGGCGAAGCAGATTGGCTGGTCAGGCACTGTGAAGCTTTATCTGGGGTTGCTCGTGCTGTTTGCACTCCTTAACTTCGTCTGGGGCGACCGTAAAGAAATGCGGGTTAAGACTCCCGTGATGGAGCAGATCAAAGGGGTTTACCGAAATGAAAAGCTGTGGTTTCTCAGCCTGTTTTACTTTATTACGTTTGGCTCGTTCGTCGCTTTTACCGTCTATTTGCCAAACTTTCTCGTCAGCAGCTTCGGGTTGGATAAAATAGACGCGGGCATGCGGACAGCCGGATTCATTGCGCTGGCCACCATCGCCCGGCCGCTGGGAGGCTGGCTCGGAGATCGCTTCAATGCTTTGAAGGTGTTAATGGTGGTCTTTGCCGGACTGAGCTTGTTCGGGGTCGTTCTGTCGTTCTCGCCGTCGTTGCAGCTGTATTCGATCGGGTGCCTGGCGATTGCTGTCTGCGCGGGAATCGGGAACGGGACGATTTTCAAAATGGTCCCGTACTACTTTTCCAAGCAAGCCGGGATCGTCAACGGGATCGTTTCCGCGATGGGCGGGCTTGGCGGATTTTTCCCGCCATTGATTCTCTCGCTATTATTTAGCCTTACAGGTCACTACGCTATCGGGTTCATGGCCTTGTCCGAGGTAGCGTTAGCCAGTCTGATCCTCGTCTTCTGGATGTACTATCAGGAAAAAATGCAGTTGGCCAAAACGATCGTCGACAACACGGGAGAAGCCATCGTCATCACCGATACGAAAGGGATCATCCGCGATGTAAATCCCGCTTTTTCTGCGGTGACGGGCTACGAGCGTCACGAAGTGGTCGGCAAAAATCCGAAGCTGTTAAAATCCGGGATGCAGGAACCTGGCTTCTACCAGCAGATGTGGCAGCAGATTGCCGCCACAGGCTTTTGGCAGGGCGAAATCTGGAACAGGCGCAAGAGCGGCGAGGTTTATCGCCAATGGCTGACGATCAGCTCGATCCGGGATGAAGCGGGAGACGTCCAGTATTACGCAGGCATGTTTACCGAGTTGACACCACAACAGCTTCAACCAGGCAATCCGGCAGTTTCTGCGACCAGCTAGAAAAAAAGGCAGCCATGTTCGCGTGGCTGTCTTTTTTATACAAAAAAACGCTGCACCCGCTCTCCTGCTTGGAGGAGACAAAAGGTGCAGCGTTCGTTGTTACATTTGGCAAATTTCCGGCGGGCAATCGTCACAACAGATTGCTTCTTTCAAATACTCCACATCTTTGATCAACAGGTATCCGTGCGGCATGATCTCGATGACATCCAGCTTTTTCAAATCGGCGAGCATCCGGTTGACGCTTTCGCGGGTGAGGCCGATGAATTGGGCAAGATCGCGATTGGTGAGAGAAAGCTTGATGAGAATGCCGTCCTCTCGTTCTTCTCCGTACGTATTGCTCATGCGGATCAGCGTGGAGTAAAAGGCTCCGATTTTGCCGTTCAACAGCAAGTCGCGGAACTTGGATTGGATTCTCCGGTTCATGATGGCCATCCAGCGCAAAAAGTCGACGCAAAACTCACCGTTTTCCAAGAGCAGCTTCTCCAGTGCGCTCCGCTGGATGACGTTGACCTCGCCCGGCTCGTGCATGGTCGCTGTAGACGTATAAGTAACGCCTGACTCAAAAAGCCCGACCATTCCGACCAGCTCGCCTGGCCCAAATACTTGCAAGGTCAATTCCTTGCCGTCGGCTGTCGCTTTGGTCAGCTTGATTTGTCCTGATTCCAGCAAGTACAACTTATCTGCAACTTCCCCATCGATAAACAGGATGGACTCTGTAGGGGACATTTTTTTCTTCGTGCCGATTTGTGCCAATTGGTGAACAAAAGCAGGAGAAACCTGCTCAATAAACGTGAGACTTTTCATGAATCGTTGCACCTCTGCTTTCCTTGCCGCTCTGCTCTCGCACAACCTGCTGCCCCATTATAGCACGGAGATTTTGACAAAGGCGTGTCATCTTCTGGGCGATCGCATGCAGGTGTGAGGTATGTCACTTTGGAGCGCCAGCGGCCTTGTTACAATGAAGCCAACGATCGACAAAGCTTTGTACCAGAGGAGGTTGTTCGCATGGAGCGGGCATTTGCGTCCAAAGTGGCCAGAAGGGCTTTCTATACAGTCTGTGTGTTGTTTTTGGCTTCGTACCTAGGTTCTCGTTTTTTTACCCACATGGATTTTGCCTTGTACGGTTACATGGTGGGAACAGTCGTGTTCATCGGCGGGTTTCTTTATCGGTTCTCGGCTTGGGCTGACCGACCGCCAACGAACATTATCCTGAAAAAAGGGTTGCGGCTGTTGCTGCGCAAAAGCACACCGCAAACGGCAGTGGATCATCTGGCGACCTACCGCTTTATCTGGAATCGCGGCTGGTATCGCTGGACCCAGCACATCCTGCTTGGCTGGGGCTGCATTCTCTCGGCACTGGTGACATTTCCGCTCGTCTTCGGCTGGATGTACTTCACCATGGGGGATAACGGCACCTACACCGTCGTCGGGATGGGCATTGATCTTTTGCAAGTCAAAGCGGATGGCTGGATTGCCTTTTTGTTCTACAACGCGCTTAACATTACGGCGTTCATGGTGATCGCAGGAGTGTGCATGGCGCTGTACCGCCGCTTGAAAAACTGGCAGGCCCGTGCGGAGCAAAGTTTTCTGTACGATTTCTTGCCGCTCTATCTGCTTCTGTTCATCAGCATCACCGGCTTGCTTTTGACGGTGAGCAACCTGTTTCTCCACGGCTTCGGCCATCCGGTGATGAGTATGATCCATCAGTTTTCCGTCATCGTCACCTTGATTTATTTGCCCTTTGGCAAGCTGGCGCACATTCCGTTCCGGCCGATGAGCGTCTTCGCCCGCAATTATCGCGAGCATTATGCCGAGCAGGAAATGAAGCATTGCAAGGTGTGCGGAGAGCGGTTTGTGTCCGCCGAGCAGTCTGGTGACGTGATCGATGTCTTGCAGGAAAACCAGATTCGCTTCGAAACGGCAGAAGGCTTCCATCTTGCGGAGTTGTGCCTGCCTTGTCGCAGAAAATATCGCATCTTCCGTTTTACCGGCATTCCTACCCATCACCGATCGGAGAAAGAGGCGAACCAGCATGCAAAAGGATAAATTTTTCAAGGAGATCCAAAACAAGCTCCATCCGGGAGAAAAGCTGGTCAGCACGCATTGCAGCTATTGCGGCATGCAGTGCGGGATGAACCTGCGTGTCGATACGAGAACGAATACGATTATCGGGGTAGAGCCGCGTTACGACTTCCCGGTCAATTTAGGCAAAATGTGCCCCAAAGGGGTTACCGCTTATCAGCAGGTCAACCATCCTGACAGGATCAAAAGGCCGCTCATCCGCCGCAATCCGGCATGGAAAGGAACGGCGGAAGGCTTCGAAGAGGTGTCCTGGGACGAAGCGCTCACTTTCATTGCAAGCCGATTCACGGAATTGCAGGAAGCATACGGCAAAGATACGCTGTCTGTCTACTCCGGAGTTTCGATGACGAACGAAAAATGTTACTTGACGGGCAAATTCGCCCGCGTGGGGCTGCAAACGCGATATATCGATTACAACGGGCGGTTTTGCATGTCGTCAGCAGCAGCCGGGTTTAACCGCAGCTTTGGCATCGACCGTGGCTCAACCGTCCCGTGGACAGATATTCACCAAACCGATTGTTTGCTGATTGCCGGTTCCAATGCGGCGGAATGCCATCCGACCAGCATGTTTCGGATTTGGGAAGTGCAAAATCGCGGCGGCTACTTGATTGTAGTGGACCCGCGTGAAACGCCGCTTGCCCGCCGCGCTGACGTCCACCTCGATTTGCGGCCAGGGACAGACCTCGCATTGGCGAACGGACTGCTGCACCTTTTGATCGAAAATGGCGCCATCGACGAGGAATTTATTCACAATCACACCAATGGCTTTGCCGAAACAAAAGCGTTAGTCGAAATGTATACACCTGAGGTCGTCAGCGAGATTACAGGCATTGCGCAGGAAAAAATCATTCGCGCAGCCGAGATTTACGGCAAGGCACCTGAGGCAATCGTGATGTTTTGTCGGGGTGTCGAACAGCAATCCAAAGGAACGGATAACGTATCGGCCTATACAAATCTGGCGCTTGCGACGGGCAAGATCGGCCGTCCGAAATCAGGCGTGGCGACCTTTACCGGGCAGGGCAACGGCCAGGGAGGGCGGGAACACGGTCAAAAGGCAGATCAGTTGCCTGGCTATCGGAAAATGGATAATCCGCAGCACGTGCAGGAAGTGGCTTGCGCCTGGGGGATTCCCGTGGCGGAGATGCCGCAAAAAGGCGTATCTGCCTACGAAATGTTTGAACTGATGCACAACAAGACGATTCGCGGGATGTACTTGCTCTGTTCCAACCCGGCGGTCAGTGCCCCCAATCTGAGCTATGTCCGGGAAGCTCTGAAAAGTCTCGATTTTATGGTCTGTTCGGACTTTTACCTGTCGGAATCGGCTGAGTATGCGGATGTCGTGCTGCCGACGACGAGCTGGGCGGAGGACGATGGCACCACGACGAATCTGGAAGGGCGCGTCATCCGCCATCGCCAGGCCCAAAGCTGGTATGCCGAGTCCAGGCCGGATTGGTGGATACAGATTGAAATTGCCAAGCGGATGGGCCGCGGTCAATACTTCGAGCATCTGAGCGGGCCGCGTGAAATTTTTGATGAGCTGCGCCGCGTTTCCCAAGGCGGCACCGCTGACTACTACGGAATTACTTACGAGAAAATCGAAGAGCGGCAAGGCGTGTTCTGGCCGTGCAGAGATGAAGAAGACCCGGGACAGCCGCATTTGTTTCTCGACAAAACGTTTTACCATCCGGACGGCAAGGCGAAAATTTGTGCGCTGCCTTATCGTCCGCCAGCCGAAGAACCGGATGAAGAGTATCCGCTGCGCCTGACGACAGGCCGCGTCGTCTATCACTACCTGTCAGGGAACCAGACAAGGCGAATCCCGTTTTTGCGTGACATGTACCCGGACCCGCTGTTGGAAGTGCATCCTGATACCGCGCAAAAATACGGAATCGCCCACGGCGAAAAGGTTTTGCTGAAAACAAGACGGGGCGAAGCGGTATACCAGGTAAAAGTCATCGCGGCGATCCGGCCGGATACAGTGTTTGTCCCGTACCACTGGGGCAAGCATGAATCGATCAATTTGCTCACGAACCCTGCCCTTGATCCGTACAGCAAAATGCCGGAATTTAAGGCGTGCGCAGCCGAGATCGTCAAGCTCGAAGAGGAGGAACGGCAGCATGGCTAAACAACTGCTCTACATCGAAATGGACAACTGCATCGGCTGTCGCAGTTGCCTGGCTGCCTGCACGCAATGCGGCGGACACGACAGCCGAAATCGCAACTACGTCATGGATGTCGATCCGATGCAAACGCGTCAGACGATCCCGCTGATGTGCCTGCACTGTGTCAATCCCGCTTGTGCGCGAAGCTGTCCGGCGCAAGCGATCCAAATCGCCGACACTGGTGCAGTGCTCTCGGCGCTCGTAGAGAAGTGCATTGGCTGTCAAAACTGCACGATTGCTTGCCCGTACGGGATTCCCAAGTTTGATCAGGAGCAAAACCTGATGTACAAATGCGATCTGTGCTACGACCGGACCAAAGATGGAATCCCGCCGATGTGCGCTTCGGTTTGTCCGACCAATACGCTCCAGTGGCTAACGGAGAGCGAGCTTGCCGAGAAACAATCCGCGCACCGGCTCGCAGGCGGCAAATGGATCGCCAGTCAAAGCCTGGAGCCGCTGGAGAGCGAGACGAACGTAAAAATCAGTCTGCCCGGTATTTTGCAAGGGGTGCAGAAGCTTTTCTAGTCGAAGGAGGTCTGCAGCATGAACGAAGAGAAACAACCACGATCCGATCGGAATGATACGTATACCCACAACATCGTCAAGTCGAACGAGCGGAGTCTCGATCGGCGGGGCTTTATGAAAACGCTGGTCGGTGCTGCCGGATTGTTCGCCGTCTCCACTCTCCCGTGGGGAGCGATGGCGGCCCAGAAGCTGCTGCATGGGGAAGCAGGCGAGCAGCCGAGGCAAAAAATTGCGGAAGTGGCTGCATTGCGAGCAGGGGATGCCAAGGAGTTTGCCTATCCGGGAACGCATGACAGCGCCCTTCTCGTCTGTGTTCGGGAAGGCGAGTACAAAGCTTATCAAAACGCTTGCACCCATCTGAAATGCCCGGTGTTCTGGAGCAAGGAAAATCATGAGCTGCTCTGCCCGTGCCATCATGGCAAATTTGATGTCGAGACAGGAAATCCGCTGGCGGGCCCGCCGCGCCGACCGCTTCCGGAAATCGAGCTGGCGGTTGAACATGGCGTGATATACGCGATTGGGGTGAAGCTGTATGAAGCGTAGCTATCGCGGGGTACTGCTGCTTTGTCTCGTGCTGTTTGCCAACCTGATCTGCACCCAATATACCGTCAACCTGTTTTACTTTGCGCGATATGAAGAAGTGATTGGGCTTTCCGTCGTCAATCTGCTGCTGTTTCCGCTGGCGGTATTTCTTTATCGAAAAGAGGGGCGCAGCCATGAATAAGTTGATGCTCGACCAGCAGCTGTCACAGCTGACAAACGCTCGCATGCGAATCGGCATTACAGACTTGGCGGAAGATGCAGAGCTTCAACCAGCCCCGATCATCGAGAGACATTTGGCGAAATGGGAGTTTACAGAAGAAGGTGAGCATGTTCGCCTGTATTTTAACCATTGCCAGTTTCTCGCTGTTCCGGTTCAAGAAGAAGTTGGATTCGCGCTGGAAAAGGACGCGATCGTGCTCACCGCACTTGATCGCAGGGGAAAACTCAAGTACACGATCACTTTTGCCAAATGAAGTCAACCGTTGCATGATAGGTTGGCTTTTTTTTCCTAGCGTCTTATACTCCAATTGTAAGGGTGTTCACAGCTTGTAAGGCACTTAAAAGAGGTCTTTGAGAAAGCGGCGGGGGAGGGACCCGTATGAACGGTCAACAAACGGATGGAGAAGAGCGGCTTGGTCATTTGTTTTCTTCGGAGCACGCAAGCTTGGAGCAATCGATGGAAAAGCTGAAACAGCTCGTCTATCAAAGCCGAATCATGAGCGCGCAAACGGTGGAAGAGTTTCGGCTGACAATCGCACAGCTGGTGGACAGCTTGCAGGAGCATCACAGACGGGAAGAGGAGCTATTGTTTGTCGCCTTGACGGAGTCGCTGGGGTACACGGCGCAGCCTGTCCAGATGATGATGGAGGAGCACCGCCAGCTTGTCAGCCAGTTGAGCAAATTGCGCGAAGAAACCGTATGTTGCCAATGTGTCGGGCGCGAAACGACGAGACTGCGCGAAGTCACGACGACGCTGTACCGACTTTTGCACGATCATTTTCATAAAGAAGAAAAGCTGCTGTTTCCGATGGCAGAGCATGTGCTGGATCAGGCGAAAAAAGCGGCGATCATGGAAGCCGTGAAAGAAACAGGAAGAGGGGTGTAACAAAGGTGGCGAACGGAAAAAGAGGCGGGGCTTCCCTGGTAATGCCCCGCGAACACGGTGTCTGGGCCATGTTTGTCGTGCCGTACTTGTTCGGCGTATTTCTGGTGGAAAACAATGTTTTGCATTTGCTGGCCGGACCGGGCTTGCTCTGCGGCTTTATCGCGGTCAACGCGGCACTGGTCTTGATGCGGCAGCCAAAGCTCGCGCGTCAAGTGCTGCGCACCTTGCTCGTATTCGGAGGAGTGGCCGCCATATGTTTGGCCTATCCGCTGCTGCATAACGCGCTGGCCTTTTGGCCGCTCGTCGTGATGGGAATCTGCGCCGCGGGCAGCATCTGGTTTATCCGCAGCAAGCAGGAGCGGCATTTTCTCAACGATTTGCTCGGAATCGTCGGATTGACGATGCTGCTGCCTGTCTCCGCTGCGCTTGGCGGAGGCGCTCCCATGCAGGAACTGCTCACAGCGATGGCGTTGAACGTGGCGTATTTCACAGGGAGCGTCTTTTTCGTGAAAGCCGTGTTCCGCGAAAAGAACAACCGGATGTTTCAAAGCGTCGGCATCGTCTATCATCTGCTTTTGCTCGCACTGCCCTTGGTGTTGCCAGTTCCTGCGCTTTTCAGCCTGATTTTTGTTCCAGGCATCGTCAAAATGGCGATCGCGGCGAAAAAAGTCAAACTGCCTGTCAAAACAGTCGGGATCATGGAAATCGTCAACGTTCTCTGGTTTTTGGCAGGAGGCTATGTAGTGCTCGGTACGAAACTCTTCTGAGATCCTGTTTTCAAAATGTGTTCGCTAGTAAACATGGGGAAAATCGGCTAAAGTGAAAATCGAGCAACAGAACTCATCCCTTTTATGCTCATGCGAGGACAGGGAACCACTATGAATGAATAGTGGTTCTTTATGGTAAATCGGGAGGTCAGCATGTCCAAACTAACGCTATCGCAACTGGAGTCTCACCTGTGGGAGTCAGCCAATATTTTGCGCGGAAGCATCGACTCCGCTGACTATAAAAACTATATTTTCGGACTGCTTTTTCTGAAGCGTCTGAACGATGTGTTTGAGGAAAGCCAGGTGCATATTGCGCCAACAACAGGCGAGGAGGCGCGGCAGGCAGAGCATGACACTCACCAGTTTGTCGTTCCGGCAAGCTCTCGCTGGCAGCGAATCCAGAGCGTGACGGAAGGGATCGGCGAGGCAATCAACGAAGCGCTGGCGGCATTGGAACAGGAAAACGCCACGCTTTCCGGGGTGCTGGCGACGATCGATTACAACGATTCCGAACGTTTGCCCGACCGGCTGTTGCAGCAGCTGATCAAGCACTTTTCTGCGATTTCTTTAGGAAACGCCAGTCTGACCGAGCCGGATATGCTGGGACGGGCGTACGAATATTTGATCAGACAGTTTGCAGACGATGCGGGAAAAAAGGGCGGGGAGTTTTACACGCCGAGCAAAGTGGTAGAGTTGATCGTCAAGCTGATCAAACCGGAGGAAGGCATGCGCGTGTGTGACCCGACGGCAGGGTCTGGCGGGATGCTGATTCAAACGGCCGACTACATCCGGGCAAAAGGCGGCAATCCGCGCCGTATCGCGCTGCATGGACAAGAGCGCAATCTGAAGACGTGGGCGATTGGCAAGATGAATTTGCTCTTGCATGGCCTGTGCGACCACCGGATTGAAAAAGGCGATACGATTCGCGAACCGAAGCTGCTTGCAGACGGAGAGCTGATTTTATACGACCGGGTGATCGCCAACCCGCCGTTTAGCCTGAGCAACTGGGGGCAGGAAGAAGCGAAGGCAGATAAACTGTCCCGCTTTCGCTTCGGGATTCCGCCCAAAGACAAAGGCGATCTCGCCTTCGTCCAGCACATGGTCGCAACGCTCAACCCAAACGGCAAGGCAGGCGTCGTCGTGCCAAACGGGGTGTTGTTTCGCAGCGGTGCAGAAGCGGCCATCCGCAAAGGACTTTTGGCAGAAGACCTGGTGGAAGCGGTGATCGCCCTTCCGCCGAATTTGTTTTACGGCACGGGAATCCCGGCTTGCATTTTGCTGTTGAACAAGAACAAAGAAGCGGCGAAAAGGCAGCATGTCTTTTTCCTGAATGCCACCGGAGGCTACCACGAAGGAAAAAACCAAAACTTTTTGCGCGATTCCGACGTGGAGAGCATCGTGTCTGCCTACGAACGCGGGGTGGACATCGAAAAGTATTGCAGGTTGGTCCACGAAAGCGAAATTCAGGCAAATGACTATAATTTGAATTTGGCACGCTACATCGACTCGTCCGAGCAGGAGGCGCAGATTGATGTGGGGGCAGCGCTTGTCAAGCTGCGCAGGTTGGAGGAAGAACGCAGCGAGATCGAGGGCAGAATGCTCGGCTTTTTAAAGGAGTTGGGATATGATGCCTGAGTGGAAAAAAGGGCCGCTCGGCTGGGCTGTGCATGTCCAGGGCGGTTATCCTTTCCCCTCCGCTGCGTTCGTGGACGAAGGGGTTCCCGTCGTGCGGATGAGCAACATGAAGAACGGCCGCCTGGACTTGACACAGGCCAAATGTATGGACGAGACTGCTCTGGCTGGGCACTCGGCGTATTTGCTGAAACCGGGTGATCTGCTGCTCGGCATGTCAGGCAGTATCGAAAACTTTGCCGAGGTCAAAGCGACCGACCTCCCCGCGCTATTGAACCAGCGGGTAGGCAGGTTGCAAATAAAAGACAGCTCGTTGCTGCACAGCGAATATTTGAAATACGTGGTGACCTCCAAGTGGTTTCGCGATCAAGTGTGGACGATGGCGGCTGGCGTGGCCCAGCTCAATATCAGCACGAAGCAGCTTGAATCCATTCCGGTTTGGTATCCGCCGTTGGCTGAACAGCAAAAAATCGCCTCCATTCTCGCCGCAGTAGATGGGGTGATCGAGAAGACAGAAGCGATGATCGAACAAGTCGAGGTCGTGAAAAGAGGGCTGATGCAGCAGCTGTTTACGCGTGGAATCGGTCACACTTCTTTCCGGCAAACCGAGTTGGGAACGATCCCGGCGGACTGGTCGCTGGTCAAGCTCCAGGAGATTGCCAGAGTCAAGGGCGGGAAAAGAGTGCCCAAAGGCTACAGCCTGCTGGAAGAGCAGACTCCGTATCCGTACATCCGCGTGTCCGATTTTCGCGATTATACCGTGAGCCAAAAACAACTCAAATACGTGAGCGAAGAAATTTACGGCAAAATCAAGCGCTACACGATCTCCAAGCAAGATATGTACTTGTCGATCGCGGGCATTTACCTCGGAGTGGCGGGCCGTGTTCCCGACTGTCTGGACGGCGCTCTTTTGACAGAAAATGCGGCCAAGATCACCCCGACCTCCGACCGGATCGACCTTGATTTTTTGATGTTTGCCCTTGGCTCGGAGCTTTGCCAGAAACAGATTGCCGCGTTAAAAGGCGTGACGGGAGTGCCCAAGCTCGGTCTGAAACGGGTGGAGACGCTCCTGATTCCTTTGCCGAACCTCACCGAACAGCACAAAATTGTGGCCGGGATCAAAAGCGTGCTCGCAAAGCTTGCGATGGAAAAGGCCAAACAAACACAGCTCATCGCGATCAAAAAAGAGCTGATGCAAAAGCTTTTGACGGGCAGTGTGCGAGTGCAGGTGGATGAACGGCAGAAGGAAATGGTCTGACCGAGCTTTCCGTCTCAGGCATTTAGAAATCGCCGATGCGCGAGTGATGTCCCTGCACAGCCGCGCGCACTCCCGACTCGATCGCGCCTTGAATCCAGCCGTGATAAGCGGGCGAAGTATGCTCTCCGGCGAAAATGATCGGTCCTTCCATCGAGGTCAAGGCTGCCGACAGCTCCGTCTCCTGAAACGGCTTGAACAGGGCGAAGCCGCCACCCGCGTAAGGTTGCAGCAGCCAATGATGGGTAACTCCGGTCACAAACGTCTTGTAGACTTGCTCGCCGAACAGGACCGCAAGCTGGCGCAGCGCTTGCCAAATTTTTTCGTCATGGGACAGGCAAAGCCAGGGGAGCGCATCGTCTTCCCACGTGTAGCTCGCCAGAACGACTCCGCCAGACTGGTCAAATCCATGGCTTGGAAAGTAGGAAAAGCGCAAAGGCAGGTCTGAGATCGCTTGCCCGCCGTACAGACCAGCCTCTTCCCAAAAGCGGCGGGAAAATTGCAAGGCGATCTTCGTCGACGAGACGTAGTGCAACTGGTGGATGGCTTTCCATTTGCCAAAAGAAAACAGGTTCGACGGCTCGACGTCGATAAATTGCAGGACCGGAAACGGAATCGTAATAATCGCGATGTCGCCTGTCAGCTCAAACGGCGTTCGTGTGGCGGTGTCCACCCCGGAAAAGACGATTTGCTCCCCTTTTTGGCTGATTCGGTCCACTTTGTGATGGAAGCGGATACGTTCGTTCAGGGAGGGGGCAAACGATTGGGGAAGCAAGTCGAATCCACCCGTGATCTCATAGAAGCGGGTGGGCGTATCGAACAGGATGAAATCGCGGAAAATCTCCAGAAAAGACAGCTCCGGGAATCCTTCGAAGCCGCTCATCACTTTGATTTTGTCGACGGCAGCGGCTGAGAGCGACGTGCTGATCGGATTGTAGCGCAAAAAGTATTCCATCGAGTAGCGGTCGTATTCCTTGATGACGATGGGCCAATGCTTGGCGGGATGTTTTTTGATGAAATCGATAAGCGGCCGGATGGCCATGAGGGCAAGGGCATCGGCTGACTTGCCTTTTTCGTGCGGAGCGACGGGAAAGTGCAACAGATCAGGATTTTGCTCGTACAGACGGCGGCGTGTTTTGATCCCGTTTACGTAAATGAGGTCGTTCGGTGTACTGTTGATGAACTCGTTGAGTGGCAGGCCGAATTTGGAGATATACGCCATCGTCAACAAGTGAGTGTTCGGAATGCGCATCGCTCCTGCTTCCACGTAGTGCCCGTCTGTAAAAGGGGCGCGCAGCGTAAGCACTCTCCCTCCCACTCGTTCCGAGGCTTCCACGATCGTGACATGATGCCCGGCTTGTTTCAGCAGCGAGCCGGCTACCAGACCGGCGATGCCAGCGCCTGCGATCAAAACCTTTTTCGGTTGTGTTGTCCGAGGCAGGCCATCGCGAATGATCGATAGCATCTGCGCTTCGCTCAAGGGTGATGAAGTCTTTTCCATGCTGCTTCTCCTTTTTCTGCTTGTGAAAATAGCGTATTCTGCGCTGGGCGCAATTGTGTTTGCTAGATTCCAATTCCATCCAATGCGTGGTAAACTGGGGATGGAAAGAAATGAGAACGTGTGATCGGGGGTATAGGCATGCTGCCTGCTAATGTGATTTGGAAGCCGCATAGCGGATTGGGCTTCGAGCATCTGGAAATTAGCGAGAGCAATGAGCGGTTGATTTTTGACAGCCTTGTAATGGGGATGAACGAACAGGGCGAATGGGTGAGAACCCACTATGTCATTGAACTGGATAGCAAGTGGGCGACGAGAAAAGTAACGATTCGTCACCTGGGAAAAACAGACGGACTGTGCCTTTTGTCAGATGGGCAGGGGGAGTGGACAAATGCGGAAGGTGAGCCAATCCCCGAACTGGCGGGCTGTGTGGATATTGACATTTCCTGCACGCCGTTTACGAATACGCTGCCGATCAGAAGGCTGTCATTTGCCCCGCATGTGCCGCAGGAGATTGACGTCGTGTACTTTTCGGCTTACGAGTTGACCTGGCGGCGAGTGAGGCAGCAATATACGCTGCTTTCGGCTGATGCGGGTTCGTCTGTCTTTGAGTATCGGGCGGGTTCATTTGTGGAAAACATCACGGTCGATGAGCAGGGGCTTGTGCTGGCGTATCCGGACTTGTTTGTGCGCGAAAATCTGGCAGTGGCGGAAGCAGGCAAGGCATAGGAAGGGGGAATGTTTCGTCATGGCAGACCGTTTTATAGCCGCTGTGATGACCAGCTTCCTGTTTACGCTCGGCGCCGCACTCGTCTTTTTTCACGATCGCTTCATGATGTTGCCTACAGCCATGATTACCTTTCCGCTGGTTTTTGCGTGTGGCATCCCTGCTTCCCTCGTGATCGATCGGTTGATGCGATTGCTGCGTCTGAACAGGAGTGCCGGAGTGGTTTTCGTGGAGCTGGCTCTTTACGGTGCAGCCGGAATAGGCGTGACCGTCTTGTTGTTCTGGAAGGTCGGCGGGGTATTTTTTAGCGCAGGTTCGCCTATGTATTACATGGGCGTGGCAGCTTCTGTGCTGTACGGGCTGTGTCTGTTTGCCCTCAGAAGAAAAAGGCGGTCTGAGGTGGAGCGCTGCTCATAGAAGGACAAGGGCTTATTAGTGTCAAGGAGGCGAGGAAGATGGGAACGGTGGAAAAAGCAATTGCACTTGCGGCTCAAGCGCATGCGGGCCAAACCGACAAAGGCAATCACCCGTACATCCTGCATCCGTTGCGGGTCATGCTGAAAATGCCGACGGACGAGACGCGAATCGCGGCGGTTTTGCACGACGTTTTGGAAGACACGGCGATCACGGAGGAAGATTTGCGGGCGGCAGGTTTTTCCCAAGCGATTGTTTCAGCCGTGATTGCCCTGACCAGACGCGAAGGCGAAAGCTATCCAGACTTTATCAGGCGGGCCAGCGAAGACCCGATTGCCCGAGTGGTGAAGCTGGGCGACATCGAGGACAATCTCGACTTGTCGCGGATTGCAGTGCCTACCGAGCAAGACCGGGAAAGGCAGAAGCGCTACGAGGAAGCCGCGAAGCTTTTGCGGCTGCGCTCCTAGTGCGAAGCGAAACAGCCAGTCAAGAGCGATGGGTCGCTGTCATTCTTGACGGCTGCCGGAACGGTGCGCTATAGTGAAACTAACCTTATCAAGGGAGAGATGTTGATGTCGGCGGTAGTTCTTAACTAGATCAATTCCATATCGAAGGCAAGGAGTAATCCCACCAAAATTTTGCGCTGTTTGCAAAGTTTATTTGCGTTGGCCCATTTCCTGCCTTGGAATTAGTTAAGAACAACGGATATCATCACTGCTCCAGGTTTTCAACCTATCATTGCGCCCAAATCCGTGCTGTGTTCAGCGCGGTTTTTTTATTCCCTTTTTGGATCGTTTGCCTGCTTTTTGATCAAGCGGCTGGCGGTCTTGTTAGGGTACGGTTTGCGTGCGCATCGGTAGGGATGGACCCAAAAAGAGGGCGGAGAATGACGTTTGTTCATTCTCCGCCCTTTTTTTCGTTGAGGGGCATACACGATAAAAGCAAAAGGAGCGATTTACTTTGAACGAAAAAGCATTGCAACGACTGGAATACGACAAAATCAAAGCAACATTGATGGAGTACGCCGTATCGTACGCCGGGAGGCAGCACGTCGAACAGCTGCAGCCGCTCGATTCAGCCAAAGTGCTGCGCAAAAAACTGGACGAAACCGCCGAGGCCAAAGCGCTGTTGCAGCAAGGGGCGAGCGTTCCTGTTCCTTCGCTGGAAGGAATGGAGATGATTTTGTCCCTGCTGGGAACGGGGTATGTGTTCACGGAACAAGACTTTTCCCATCTGCATCAGTTTCTCGTGAGCTGCGCCCAGCTTTCCAAGTACATGGCGAGCAAAGCGGAAGCGGCGCCGCGTGTCAGCTCTTACGCGACGACGATGTACACGCTGAGTCGGTTGAAGACGGAAATCGAGCAGTGCATCCGGCACGGTCAGGTGGTGGATACGGCGAGCAAAGATTTGCTGAAAACACGCAAGCGAATCGTCGTCTTTGAAGAGCGGCTCAAACGGCAGCTCGATACGCTGATGAACAAATACCGTTCGATTTTGCAAGAAAACATGATCAGCATGCGCAACGGAAGATACGTGCTGCCGATTAAAAAAGAGCATCGCCGACAAGTGGCAGGCAGTGTGCTGGACGAATCGGCGAGCGGGCAAACGGTCTATATGGAGCCTGCGGAGATCGGAGCGGTGCAGTTCGAGCTGTCCGCGCTGAAAGCAGAAGAGGCGCGGGAAGTGACGAAAGTGCTGATGCAGTTGTCGGCAGTGGCCGAAGAGTTTTCGCAAGAGCTGCATGTGAACGTGGACACAGTCGGGATGTACGACTTTTTGTTCGCCAAAGCGAAGTACGCCTTGGCGTTGGGCGCAGTGAATGTGGAGTTGAATGAACAGGGACGGATTGACGTCAAGGAAGCGCGTCACCCGCTAATGGGGCGGCAGATGGTTCCGCTCGATGTTCAGATTGGCAAAAGCTTTCAAACGCTGGTCATTACCGGGCCGAATACGGGCGGAAAAACGTTGACGCTCAAAACGGTCGGCCTTTTGACCGCGATGGTGCAATCGGGCTTGCTGGTGCCTGTGAAGGAAGGCAGCCAGTTTGCCATTTTCCGCAACATCGTCGTCGATATTGGCGACGGGCAGAGCATCGAGCATGCGTTGAGTACGTTTTCCGCGCACATTCGCAACGTCATCGAAATTTTGCAGGTCACCGATCATTCGACTCTCGTGCTGATTGACGAGATGGCTTCCGGCACCGATCCGGGGGAAGGGGTGGCTTTGTCGATTGCCATTTTGGAGGAGCTACACAAGCGGGGCGCAACGGTGATCGCGACGACTCATTTTAACGAGATCAAAAATTTTGCAAGTGCGACCGCAGGCTTCCAAAATGCGCGCATGGAGTTTGACGAAGAGACGTTGCAGCCGCTCTATCGCTTGCGGATTGGCGAGGCGGGCCACAGCTATGCCTTTTTAATCGCGATGAAGCTGGGGATTCCGCGAGCCATGATCGAGCGTTCGCAAGAGATTAACCAGCATGGTTTTGCCCGGACGCAAGCGGGGATGGCTTCCGAGGTGGGGCAAGCAGGAGGGGAGGATTTTGTTCGTCGGGTCGAGGAGAAGGAAGCGGAGAGGGAGGCAGGGCAAGGGCAAGGCTTCTTGGGGGGAGCTTTGGTGGAGCAGATAGGTTCTGCCGAACAGGTGGTTGCGGTAGAATCGGAGTTGTTGGGTAGCGAGGGACGGTTTGGGAGTGGAGAATGGTTGGGTAGATCGGAACGGCAGGGTAGTATAGAGTGGTTGGGTAGTACAGAACGGTTGGGTAGTACAGAACGGCAGGGTAGCTCAGGGCGGCTGGGTAGTACAGAACGGCAGGGTAGCTCAGAGCGGCTGGGTAACGCGGAGCGGTCAGGTGGTGGAGAACGACTGGATAGCGGAGAGCGGCATGGTGACGGAGAACGGTCAAGTAGCGAAAAAAGGTCTGATAGCACAGCTCGATCAGCCAGCACAGAACTAGCAAAGCAAGAGTCACAGGCAGACTCCCCTCCCCCCGCGCCCAGCGGCAGAAAGCGTTTTGCCATCGGGGATTGCGTCTTCGTGTCTTCGTTAGGCCGGACGGGTATCGTGTGCACCGTGGAGGATGGCAAAGGGAACGTGGGCGTGCTGATTCAAAATCAGAAATTCAAAATCAACCAAAAGCGTCTCACCTTGCACATTGAGGGCAAGGAGCTGTACCCGGACGATTACGACATGGACATCGTGTTTGAAACAAAAGAAAACCGCAAAAAACGCAAACTGATGGCGCGCAAGCATGTGGACGGACTTTCTATCGAAACGAAGCGGGAAGAATAAGTGCTCAAAGCGATAGGGATAGCTTTAAACGGCTGCTTAAAAGAACTGGGAGAGAGACAGAATCGGTGGTCAAGACGGAAAGGCGTAGCCACCGAAGGTTGTTTGAAAGAATGGTAAGGTAAAAATTGCAAATAAGACAATCGCAGCCTCGTTAAAGCTATTTGAATGAACCGGGAGGAATAGGCGGGTCAGAACGACAGTCACACTCTCCCGTAGATCGTCCATAAAACCAGGCTGAACCAAAGACAAGGTGGAGAAAAAACGCGCGCGCCGTTCCATCGCTCCACCTGCCTTCAGCCGGAGAGAAGCCCGCTGGCGATCTACAGGAAAAACAGCTCAAATGCCGCTCGCATCTGACGTATAATGGAAAAGCTTTGGCACGTGGCTATTAGCAGCAAGCGAGACTATTTTGCCTGCGGGATGCCATGTTGCCAGTTTATTCAACCAAAAAAGAGGTGAGAAAAATGACACAGGCAAATCCGTGGAAAGCGGAGTGGGACGTCACGCAGGAGCTGGCGCAAGCATTGATCTACAGCCAGTTTCCCGCGCTTTCGTCCATGCGGGTAAAGCGGCTGGGAGACGGATGGGACAATACGGTCTATCTGGTTGGAGCAAAATACGTCTTTCGCTTCCCGCGCAGAAAACTCGCCGTGGAGCTGATCGGACGAGAAGGCCGCCTTTTGCCCAAGCTTGCTCCGTACGTAACACTCCCGTATGCAAAGCCGCTTTTTTACGGGGAAGGGACGCCCGAGTATCCCGTGCCGTTTTTGGGGTACGTGTATGTGCAGGGAGAGTTTCCAGTAGGGCTGACTGACGAGCAACGGGCGTCATCCGGGCCGCTCCTGGCGCGATTTTTAAAGCGGCTGCATGCCTTTCCCGTAGCGATTGCCAAAGAGAACGGCGTGCTTGCTGATCACCGGGCCTTGCTGGATGTTGCGGCTCGAAAAGCAAAAATGGTCCAGCTGCTGGCTGATCCGCACTTGCCTTTCGAGGAAAGCGACCGATCGCTCCTTATGGATTACTTGCACGACCTGAATGCGGAACGTCTGCAGCCGAAGGAAGTGTTCATGCATGGCGATCTGCACTTCAAAAATATGCTGGTGACTCCAAACGGGCAGATCGCAGGAATCATTGATTGGGGAGACATGTGCATCGGACATCCCGGCTGTGATCTGAACATCGCCTACAGCTTTTTGCCGCCAGAGGCGCGGGATGATTTTTTCCGTGAATACGGCGAAGTAGACGAGGAAACGAAGCTGTTGGCTCGTCTGATGGCTGTGTACATTCCGATGTTGATTTACAGGCAGGCAAAAGACACGGGCGATACACGGGTGGCACAAGAGGCGAGGGACATAATCAAGCGCGCCCTGGCCGAATCTTGCTAAGGCTTGCGGGCGCGCCATGTATGGAAAAGACGTTTTCAGGCTCGGCTATCGCTAAGCTGTCCGATCCCTAGCTCGCCCATTTTTCGATACAGGGTGCTGCGGGCGATGCCGAGCTTTTTCGCTGCGGCGCTCATGGAAGGAGCATCCTGAATCGCCTGGAGAATGGTTTGCTTCTCCAACGTCCGCAGCAACGGAGACGGATCGTCTGCCTGCGGTGCTTGCTCAGTGCTGGTCGTCCAAGCCCACTCTGGCGGCAGGTGTTGGACGGAAATCCTTGCTTCGGAAAAGGCGTGCAAAAAGGCGCGTTCCATCACATTACGCAACTCGCGGATATTGCCCGGCCAGGAGTGCTGATGCAGGGCGAGCAGGGCCGTTTCGCAAAGGGCGTTTGGCCCGCCTTTGTATTGTTCATGCAGTTGCCCGAGAAACTCCTTTGCCAAAGCGGCGATGTCTTCCTTTCGCTCGCGCAGCGGCGGGATGCGAATCGGCAGGACGTTTAACCGATAGAACAGGTCAGCGCGGAACAACCCGTTTCGCACATCCTCCTCCAAAAGTCGATTGGTCGCGGCGATGATCCGCACATCCAGCTCTTTTTCCGTATGGGAGCCAAGCCGCGTGACTTTTTTCTCTTCCAGCACGCGCAACAGCAGCACCTGATGTTCAAGCGTCATTTCTCCGATTTCATCGAGAAACAAGGTGCCGTGGTTTGCCGCTTCGAATTTTCCGATTTGCCCGCCCTTTTTTGCCCCCGTAAAGGCACCATCTGCATAGCCGAACAGCTCGCTCGCCAGCAAATCTTTGGGGAGCGAAGCGATATTGACCGCGATGAACGGCCCGTCTTTGCGTGGGCTGGAATCGTGGATCGCTTTGGCTAACACTTCTTTGCCGCAACCTGTTTCGCCCAATAACAGCGTATGGGAAAGCGAAGCCGCGGCAATCCGCGCTGTTTGCAACTGCTTGCGGTATAGCGGACTGTTCGTGGCGATCGCCGGGAAAACATGCGGTTCTGTGCGGGCAGGCAAGGGAGCGGTTCGCGTGCGCAACAAATAAAGCCGCGTCCCGGCAGCATCCTCCAAGGACTGTTCTTCGATGCTCCAGTCTTTTTCCAAGGAAGTCCACCATTGTTCTTCCAACGTCATTCCGGTGTGAAGACCGCATTGCTCACGAGCCGTGCGGGAGGCGAACACGACCGTGCGGGCTGCATCCAGCGCAAGGATCGGCTCGCGGCTTTTTTCTCCCCATAAAAAGAGCAAGCGGCGCCAATCGGGCTGCGGATGGATGGACAAGCTTGAGGCAGTGTCAGTGTGCTGCGCGACATGCAAGCTAGTAGCTGACTCGGACAGATTGCTTGCTTGAGAAGGTGTGTTGGGACGAGAGGCAGGGCAAAAGCTTGAACCTGGTGTGAACAAGAACGGCAGCGGTGTTTTGGAGCAGGCAGGGTTGTGCCATTCTTCCATTCGCTGTAAGCGGTGTATAGGGCAAAGGCTGTCTGGCATGGCGGAGGAAGAGCAGGCAGGAGCCGTGCATGACAAAAGAATCGTTTGCACATGTGAATGGTGGTGCAATCTGTGCTGGTAAAAGGAATCAGGAGGGTGATAGAGTGCGTGAGAGACAGCGCGATGATGCGAACGCCCGATGACGGATGAAGCTCCGATTAACGAGAGTAGCACGCCGGCTTCAGTAATGGTACTCGCATCCCTTCTTGGTAAAATGGTTGATTGTGGCTGTCCGATTGTGGGACAAGTGTACGAAAAGAAAACAAGCATGGGCAGTCGCAAGCTGACCTGTTTTGCGACAGGCTCTCCACTTAGTATACAGGAAAATATAGGCAAAAGAATCGCGGATGGTTAATTTTTTAGAATTTTCCGTCATTGGCATGCATGTTGCTTCCATCCTTCACTGAGCAGCACTCATTCTACAGCAGATAAAGGAGGATGCAGCATGCCAGAAGTATTATTTCGCGTCGACTTGAACAAACCGATGGAGGAACAGGATACACCCGGACACAATCGATGGCATCCTGACATTCCCGCGACAGTATCCGTCAATCCCGGAGCGGTTTTCCGCATCGAATGCAAAGACTGGACGGATGGACAAATCAGCAACAACGACGATCCGTCAGATATACGCGACGTCAACCTCAATCGCGTGCACGTGCTGAGCGGGCCGATTTGGGTCAACGGAGCACAGCCTGGCGATCTTTTGGTCGTCGATATTTTGGATATTGGAGCGTTGCCGCAATCGGAATGGGGCTTCAACGGCATTTTCGCCAGGGAGAATGGCGGCAGCTTCCTCGTCGATCACTACCCGACAGCCGCGAAATCGATCTGGGATTTTCACGGCATCTACACCTCTTCCCGCCACTTGCCGGGAGTCAAATTTCCGGGGATTCTCCATCCCGGCCTGATCGGAACGGCGCCGTCTCATCAGCTGCTGGATCGCTGGAACCGCAGAGAACGCGATCTGGTCTTGACCGATCCGGAGCGCGTGCCGCCGTTGGCGAATCTGCCCACCCCGCACAGTGCTGTTTTGGGCAGCTTGAAGGGAGCCGAGTTTGAGCGAATTGCGCGGGAAGCGGCTCGTACCGTGCCTCCCCGCGAGCACGGCGGCAACTGCGATATCAAGAACTTGTCCAAAGGGACGAGAATTTACTTCCCTGTCTATGTGGAAGGCGCGAAGCTGTCCATGGGCGACCTGCACTTTTCGCAAGGGGATGGAGAAATTACGTTTTGCGGCGGCATCGAGATGGCGGGCTGGCTCGACTTGCATGTCGACGTGATCAAGGGCGGCATGGCGAAGTACAACATCATCAACAATCCGGTGTTCAAGCCAGGCCCGGTAGAGCCGCACTTCACGGAATACCTCGTGTTTGAAGGAATTTCCGTACACGAGACGACCGGACAGCAATTGTACATGGACGCGCATGTCGCCTATCGCAACGCTTGCCTGAACGCGATTGAGTATTTGAAAACCGTGATGGGCTTTACGGGCGAGCAGGCGTACATGCTGCTGGGAACCGCGCCAGTGGAGGGACGGATCGCCGGAATCGTCGACATTCCGAACGCTTGCTGCACGATTTCGATCCCGACCAGCATCTTCGACCGCGATATTTTGCCGAGGTAAAAGGCGACCACAGAGCGGAAAAATTGCCGAAAAAGGAGCAGAGACGATGCCGAGATACGACTATTTGTGCGAACAATGCGGCCCGTTCATCCAATGGTTGAAAATAAGCGAAGTGACTGATTCCGTCGACTGCCCGGAATGCCAAAAGCAGTCAAAGCGGCTGTATTCCGCTCCGGGACTGATTTTTACGCCACAAGCACTGCGGCAAAGAATCGAGCGCGGCGTGGAACCGAAAGTGGTGCAAAAAGAGTCGCATGGACATCACGGAGCGGGATGCAGCCACGGACATGCCCACGGGCAGCACGCACCTGCTCGCCAGCACGGGAGCAAGCGGCCTTGGATGGTGGGGCATTAGTTCGTCAGTTCGACAAGTGACGCCTGTAGCTTGCGATGGATGATGGCATCTGTAAACATGAAGCAACCTGAGTTCGACGAATGCTGAGCTCAGGTTGCTTCATGAATTTTTATTTCCTGTCTTCCTGACAAATTAATTTTTGATCCATAGACTGTTAAGTAGTAAAAAGTGGTAGTAAAGAATTGAGGGAATGATATAAATAAAGAATCCTTCAAAATCGAGTAATCTCAACAGGATGTTTCCTTTCGAGAGCAAAGAGAAAAATAAGGCTACCATAATCCCCGATAGGATATATAGACCGACATTAAACCAATACCTTTTGACAAGAGAGGTAAATGCTATTCTACTTTCCATTTTCTCAATGAAGATGGAGAAAGGTATCCCGACGATTATCAAAAACGGAACCGAGTATGTGAGATATATAAGCAGTAAACTAAAGTATGAAAAGTAATATGTATTTGCTTCGCGCATATTCATTGGAGTGTATTCTATAAAAGCCAACAAGGCACAATAAAAAATAGCAGTAAATAGGGCTGATAATAGTTTGTTCACCTTTATTTCCCCCTTGAACCTACAACCGTAAGCGTTTCTAGTAAAAATGAAGTAACCTGAGTTCGTGATTCATACAGACGGACAGACTCAGGTTACTTAACGTGTTTTTTATTTCCTGTCTATTTTACAGAGGGCAGCTCAGAAGCGAGACTCTCGCTTTTTTTTCATAGCAAATCAACCATGACAGGCACACCAACCACACTAACGGGCAGGCGAAAGCAACTGACTCATCCGCTGCTCGACTTGCACCTCCAGCAGCCCGTACACTTCGATCGCGAGACAGACGTCCATGAAGTGCTTGTTGACAGCCAGCGAGATACCGAGTATTTCCTCGATGCGCCTGATCCGGTAAATAAGAGTGTTCAGATGGATGTTCAAGCTTTGCGCCGTTTCTTTCATTTTCAGGCTGTTGGCTACATAGGCAGCAAGCGTTTGCAAAAATTCCCGTTTGCGCGATTTTTCATAGGAGAGGAGCGGCCCCAATACTTCCAGCACGTAGTCGGTCAGCTCGTCCGCACTGTTTTGCAAGAGCAGGCGCTTGCCTCCCAACTCGCTGTAGCTGATGTAGGACGAGCCTGTTTTGTAATTTTTCAAAAATTGCAGGCACTTGACCGCTTCTTCCGACGATTTGTACACCTCGGAAAGCCCGCGCTTGACGCTGCCGATTCCAAAGGCTGCACGCAGCCCCCACTTTTTGTTCGCCACGTAGTCGGCAAACATTTGGCACTGTTCCTTCAAGTAGCGTTGAGCTTCTGCTTCGGCAACCGATTGCGGATAGGACAGCAGCAAAATGAGGTGATCGTGTCTGGCTACGATCAAGCCGTGCGGGAAGCGCTTCAGGAACAAGTCTGCCGCCAGCTGTGTCAAGTGTCTGCGTACCGTCAAAATCAAAGAATACAGCTCGGCAAAGTCGAGCTTGTCTGCTTCGAAATGAATCGTCAGTACCTGATAGAGCCGACTCGCATCCAACTGCAAATGCTTCGCCTGCTCAGTCAGCTGCTCGCTCATCCTGCCCGCAAACAATTCCTCGATAAACTGCCCTTTCAAGTTTTGCTCGGTTTCAAAAATCGCCTGTTTCTTCACCAGCTCAAAGGAAATGACGGTGCTGGCATGCTCCAAAGCTGCGCGATCGACTTCTTCCAGCGCTTCCGTGGTGACGATGACGAGATAGCCGAGAAAATTCGCTTTCGCCCCGATCGGGAACAGGACGCAATCGATCAAGGTATGGGGCGCTTCCGGCAGCGGGAGCGAGGTCGCCTTGACGAGCAGCGGGTGGAGAAAAGCGCGAAGGTTGGCAAGCTGATTTTGCGTAGCTGCTGGAAGCGGCTCGACCGAAGCGACAATCAGTTCACCCGTCTGATCCAGCAACAGGCACGTTTTTCCCAGCAACTGATGCAAATACGTAAAGATCGCCTGCAAGCCTTCTCCGTGCAACACAAGTCGCGCCAGGTGCTGATGAATTTCCAGCGAGCGGTTCAGCAGCTGGTTTTGCCGATTCATTTGCACGTTCAGTTCTTCCAGCAAGGAAATCGAGTTTTCTTGCGCCCGGTACAGATTGGCTTTTTCCAGCGCGACAGCGGCTTGATGGGAGATCGCTTCCAAAAGCTGCAAATCTTCCGGCTGAAACGATTTGTGCGGGTGGAAGCAGTCCAGCGTGATGACTCCAATGCACTCGCCGTTGGTCATGATCGGGGCACAGGCGGCTGAGTACGGAAAAATCGGATCGGCTGCCGTGAGCCTGGCCTGGTTGCCCGGTGACATGGTGCGCGTAGCCTGATAGACACTGTCCCGGTCAGGGAAATGCGTGCAAGCCTTGTTCAAAAAAGTGATGCCGGTCATCGATTCTCCCGGCTTGAGGCGGACGACGGAGAGAATGTCGTTGCTGCGCAAGAAAATGCTTTTGGCGACGAGCATGTCTTCCTCTGGATCGTACAAAAACAAATAGCCTTCATCCGCAGCTTCGATGACGGCCAGCGTCTCCCGCATAATCGTGTTGAAGACCATATCGAGATTCAGGGTAGAGTTGATCGCGTTGGACACTTGAATCAGCATTTGCAACTGTCTGTGACTCAGCTCTCGTTTCATAGGGCCACCCTTTTGTTTGCAAAATTTTGATAATCGCTTATGGAAGCTTCATCCAACTTTCATTATAGAAAATCCCGGGGGCAATGACTATGGCGGTCTTGGTTTTTTCGTTAAAACTTACAAGTTTTCCTCGCGAAATTCATAGAAACATACGTAGCAAGAAACAGTCACTTTGTTAAAATGTAAGTTAATTCGGAATTTTTCGTTATATCACTCCGAAATACAAGACGAGGGGGATGAAAATGTTACGAAAAAATCATTTGTTTCTGCTCTTGTTCATCTGTTTTACCGTTTTGCTCGCCGCCTGCACACCGGAGACGGCGGGCACCACGCCTACTGCGCCAGCCACTCCACAGCCTGCAGGCGGAACCGAAAACACCGCAGCCCCCGCTTCCGTTCCCGAAGAGCTGGTGATCGGCTTCGAGGCAGATGCTGCCACGATGCTGGCGAATACGGACGTGAACTACGTGACAGATATTCAAATTCGCAACATATACGATCCGCTCATCGACCGAGATGAAAAAGGCGCGTTGATTCCGGTCCTTGCAACGGAATGGAAAAACATCGACCCGCTCACATGGGAGTTCAAGCTGCGTCAAGGGGTGAAATTTACGAACGGCGAGCCGTTCAATGCCGAGGCGGTCAAATTCAATATCGACTACATTTTGGATGAAAAAAACAATTCGTTTTACCGCTCCAGATGGAAGGACGTCAAGGAAGTCAAAGTCATCGACGACCAGACTGTTCAAGTGATTACATCGCAGCCATTCCCGACGCTTTTGCTCAGGATCGCCGATGATTTGTTGATTATGGCCCCGAAGCATACAAAGGAAGTCGGCCTGGAAAAAGCAGCTACCGACCCGGTTGGCACAGGCGCTTACAAATTTGACAAATGGACGCGGGACGATTCGCTCAAGCTGGTCGCCAATGAAGAATACTGGCAAGGAGCGCCGTCGATCAAGCGGGTAACCTTCCGGATTATTCCCGAGTTTAGCGCGCGGCTGTCCGCTTTTCTCGGCGGGGAAATTCACTTGTTTAAAAACGTGCCGGTCGACTCGGTCGAGCGCGTAAAAAGCAGCGAAAACGGCAAGATCGAGCTGGTCGGATCTTCGCGGATCAACTATTTGGCGCTGAACACTTTTTATGAGGGGCCGCTGAAAGACAAGCGTGTGCGTCAGGCGCTGAACTACGCGATTGATGTGGACGAACTGCTGAAATCCGTGCTGAACGGAAACGGGACGAAGATGACAGGCCCGCTCTCCAAAGTCAATGCCGACTATACGGAGACGAAAGATTACGGCTACGATCCGGACAAAGCGGTTGCTCTGCTCAAAGAAGCGGGGATCGATCCGAAGACGTTGAAGCTGACTCTTGATACGCCGAACGGCCGCTATCCGATGGATACGCACGTCGCGCAAGCCATCGCTTCGCAATTGCAACGGATCGGGATTCAAGTAACCGTGCAGGCGAACGAGTGGGGGAACCATCTCGCGAAAATTCGCCAGCATGAAATGAAGGACATGTTCATTCTCGGCTGGGGACCTGCTTTTGACGCGCAGGGAACGATTGAAAACTTGTTTACGGAAAAAGCACCGTACAGCGGCTTTTACGACAAAGACGTGGAAGCGATGATTCAAAAAGCGTTGCCGATTTTCGATCCGGCAGAGCGCAAGAAGGCGTTTGACGAGCTGCAGCATCGTTTGGTGGAAGAAGCGGCTTGGGTGCCGCTCTGGCAGCAGGGCGACCTGTACGCGGTGGCCAAAAACTTGCAGTTTGCGCCAAGACCGGACGAGAAGTTCCTCGTGTTTGAAATGAAGTGGGGGCAGTAAGCGAAAGCCGTCTCATGGAAGGGGGGATACGATGCTCGATTATGTCATCAAACGAACGGGTCAAGTCGTAGTCGTCTTGTTCCTGGCACTGACTGCTGTCTTTTTCATCATTCGGCTGTCAGGCGATCCTACGGCGCTCTTCCTGCCGCCTGATGCCTCGCGCGAGCAGCTGGAACAGTTTCGCAAGCAGCTCGGATTCGATCGGCCTTTGCATGTGCAGTACACCGAGTTTATGACCAAAGCAGTCCAGGGCGATTTCGGAACGTCGTTGCGGACGCGCGAGGATGCGCTGCAAATGGTGATCAACCGGATTCCGGCGACGTTTCAGCTTGCCTTTACCTCGCTCGGGCTGTCGCTTTTGATCGCGATCCCGATCGGCATCCAGTCCGCTTACAGGCGCAATACGTGGTTCGATCAGGCTGGAGTGGCCGCGACCGTGCTCGGTCAAGCGCTGCCAAGCTTTTGGCTCGGACTGATTCTGATTTACTTGTTTGCGGTCCAACTGCAATGGCTGCCGACAGGCGGGGGCGGCTCCCTGGTTCATTTGATTCTCCCGGCGCTGACTTTGGCGGCGTACAGCGTGGCGAGGTTTGCCCGGTTTACACGCTCCACGATGCTCGATGTGTTGCGCAAAGACTACATCCGTACAGCCAAGGCGTCCGGGGTGCCGACCTACAAAATTCTTTCGGTGTACGCGCTGAAAAACACGCTCATCCCGATTATTACACTCGTCGCGCTCGATTTGGGCGTGTTGCTCGGCGGGGCGGTGATTGTCGAGGTCGTCTTTTCCTGGCCGGGAATGGGGCGGTTATTGATGCAGTCTTTGTTGAACCGCGATTTTCCTGTCGTCATGGCCGGGGTCTTTTTGATCGCCTTTATTTACGCCGTCATCAATTTTGTCGTGGATCTGCTCTACGCTTACGTCAACCCGCAAATTCGCTTCAAATAGGGGGTGCCGCATGAATCAATCGACGCTGACAGAAGCCGCTGTGAATCCACGCCCTGCCTCACTTTCCCGAAAAAGGGAGCCAGCGTGGCGAACCTACATGCGGCGGCTGGTCAAAAGTCCGACAGGGCTGGCTGGCTTTCTCATCATTTTCGTAGTGGTCATCCTCGGCATATTCGGCCCGTGGCTTGCTCCTTACGATCCGAACCAGGCTGAATTTGCCAAAAAGCTGCTGCCGCCGCTGACGGATGGTCACCTGCTCGGGACGGATCAGTTGGGACGAGACATCTTTTCCCGGCTGATTCATGGCACGAGCGTGTCGCTTATCATCGGGAGCTGCACCGTCCTTTTCGCCGGACTGATCGGGACGATTCTCGGAGTCGTTGCCGGATACTTTCGCGGCTGGGCAGACATCATCATCATGCGCATTGTCGACGTCAAGCTGAGCTTCCCGTTCATTTTGCTTGTACTGGTCATCAATGCCGTGATCGGAGCGGGACTGCAAAATATCATTATCTCGCTCGTGTTCGCAGGCTGGATCGTCTATGCGCGTGTCGTGCGCAGCGAAGTGCTGGCGTTGCGCGAAAAGGAATTTATTTTGTCCTGTGTGGCGACAGGCGTCCCGCGCTGGGAAATCATCGTCAAGCATATCGTCCCGAATTTGTTTACGCCGATCATCGTCCTGTCGTCGTTGCAGATCGCTACCTACATCATTGCCGAGGCGTCGATCAGCTTTCTCGGCTTTGGCGTCCAGCCGCCGCAGCCAGCCTGGGGCAATATGCTCAGCGAAGGCAAAGACTACATTTTCAGCGCGTGGTGGCTGATTACGTTTCCTGGCGTCGCGATTGTCATGACGGCTTTGGGTGTCAATCTGTTCGGGGATTGGCTGCGCGATGTGCTCGATCCGGAACTGAAAGGACATTGAAGGAGGTGAGCAGCATGGGCAATCGTTCCCCGATTTTGGAGGTGCGACAGCTTCAAACCCATTTTCGCAGCGGTCATGGCGTCGTCAAAGCGGTGAACGGCGTGGATTTGACCGTATATGCAGGGGAAACGGTGGGGCTTGTCGGCGAATCAGGCTGCGGCAAGAGCGTTACATCGCTGTCGGTGATGGGGCTGCTCCCCAAGCCGGCCGCGGCGATTGTGGGGGGCACGATCCATTTTGCCGGGCGCGATATTACCCATCTCCCCGAAAAGCAGATGCGCAAGCTGCGCGGAAATGAGATGTCGATGATTTTTCAGGAGCCGATGACTTCGCTCAATCCGGTGTTTACGATCGGACAGCAGATGGCGGAACCGCTCAGGCAGCACACAAGTCTGACGAAACGGCAAATCCGCGAAAAAATGGTGGAAATGCTGCAATCGGTAGGGATTCCCCGCGCCGGGCAAATCATCGACGAGTATCCGCATCAGTTGTCGGGCGGGATGCGTCAGCGCGTCATGATTTCGCTGGCGATGCTGTGCCAGCCCAAGCTTTTGATCGCCGACGAGCCGACGACTGCTCTGGATGTGACGATTCAGGCGCAAATTTTGCAGCTGATGAAGGAGATCAAGCAAAAGCAGCAAATGGCGATGCTGCTCATCACGCATGACCTCGGCGTCGTCGCGGAGATGTGCGACCGGGTTGTCGTCATGTACGGCGGGCAGGTGGTAGAGAGTGCGGAGGTGCGGACGATTTTTGACCAGCCGCGCCACCCGTACACACAAGGCTTGCTGGCCTCGATGCCAAATGCCAACGAGCGCAAGGGGGAGCTGAAATCGATCCCGGGAAGCGTCCCGCGCCCAGATGAGGTCGGGCAAGGCTGCACCTTCGCGCCGCGCTGCTCGCAGGCGATGGAACGGTGCCGTCATGACAGGCCGCCACTTGTGGCTTTGCCGAGGCAGTCATGTCGCTGCTGGCTGTATGCGGGCGAGGAGGAGGTGGCCCATGCGACCTGAGCCGCTTTTGGAAGTCAAGCATCTGAAAAAATATTATGAGTTGAAAAAGGGCTGGTTTTCGCCCAAACAGCAGGTGAAAGCGGTCGATGACGTCTCGTTCACTGTGTATCGCGGCGAGACGTACGGGCTGGTAGGGGAGAGCGGATGCGGCAAATCGACGACGGGCCGGGCGATTTTGCGGCTGCAAGAGGCGAATGCGGGCGAAATCTGGTTTGCCGGGGAAAATATCGCGCGATTGCCGTATGAGAGGATGCGCCGCCTCCGCCGGAGGATGCAGATGGTCTTTCAAGACCCGTACGCTTCGCTCAACCCGAAGAAAACGATCTTGCAAATTTTAACCGAGCCGCTGCGAGTGCACGACCTGTACAGCCCGGACGAACGCGTGAAAAAGGCGAGCGAGATTTTGCAGATTGTTGGCTTGTCTGACTATCATCTGCATTCGTATCCGCACGAATTTTCCGGCGGACAGCGTCAGCGAATCGGGATCGCCAAGGCGGTCATCCTCCAGCCTGACCTGATTGTGGCGGATGAGCCAGTATCTGCGCTGGATGTATCGATCCAGTCGCAGGTGATCAATCTGCTCTTGCAATTGCAGCGCGAGTTTCATTTGACCTACATTTTTATTTCGCACGATCTGGGTGTGGTTCGCCACATCACGGACCGGGTCGGAGTCATGTACCTTGGCAAGCTGGTAGAACAGGCGCAGACGGAAAAGCTGTTCCAAGAACCGAAGCATCCGTACACACAGGCGCTTTTGTCTGCCGTTCCGATCACGCATCCAGACGATACGAGAGAGCGGATCATCCTCAGCGGCGATGTGCCAAGCCCGCTCGATCCGCCGCAAGGCTGCACGTTTCACCCGCGCTGTCCCGCGTGCATGGAGGTTTGCCGGACGGAAAAGCCGCCCGTCGTCGATCTGGGCGAGCACATCGTCGCCTGCCACCTGTACGCGTAAATCCCATTTTGCCAGAAAAGAGGAGATGTTCATGTTACTCGCGATTTCCAAAGCCGAAATTTTGCAGCGCCAGCAAACGTTTTTTGCCAAAGTCCAGGAGAAGCAGCTCGACTGCGCGATCTTGTTTGGGGTCACCGATATTTTTTATTTGACGGGCTTTCATTTCCACCCGACAGAGCGGCCGATCGGCTTTTTCATCGCACCGAATCAGGAAACCCACTTGTTTGTTCCTGCCCTGGAGCATGAGCACGCAGAAGAGTTTGCCTGCGTCGACAAGGTGCACTCGTATCCGGAATACCCCGGACTGCGCCACCCGATGGAGTATTTCAAGGACGCGCTCGTAGAAGCTGGCTTTGCGGGAAAACGCGTAGGGTTTGACGCAGATGGTTACGGCTCTTCGATGGGGTATCGCGGTCCGAAGGTGAGTCAGTTTTTGGAAGCAGAGTCGTTTGCGTCGATATACGGTGTCGTGGAAGAAATGCGCGTGGTCAAATCGCCAGCGGAAATCGAGCTGATCAAGGAATCGTGCCGCTGGGGCAACCTCGCCCACCGCTTGCTGCAAAAGTATTCGAAGCCGGGATTAAGCGAGATCGAGATTACGACTCGCGCCAGCTCCGAGGCGACGATGGCGATGATCGAGACGCTGGGACCGGATTACAAGCCGCACGGCAACACGGCTTACGCGATTTTCCGCGGACAGGTAGGCGCGATGTCGGCCTTCCCGCATGCCGTGACGCAAAATCTCGTTCTGAAAAAAGGCGATACGCTCGTCACGGGAGCGGCAGGAGAAGTGTGGGGCTACCACAGCGAGCTGGAGCGGACGATGTTTGTCCAGGAAGCGAGCAAAGAGCAGGAAACGTATTTTCAATACATGCTGGAAGCCCAGGACGTCGCTTTTCAACACATCAAGCCGGGTATCCCGATGTCGCAGGTGGAAGAAGCTGTGCAAGCCTATTTTAAAGAAAAAAATATTCAGCATCTGACCGCACACCATACAGGACATGCGATCGGGCTGCTCGGTCATGAAGCGCCGTTTTTTGACCTGGGCGACCATACGATCATTCAGCCAGGCATGGTGTTGACCGTAGAGCCGGGAATATACGTGCGCGGCCTGGGCGGATTCCGCCATTCGGACACGGTGGCTGTTACGGCAGATGGCATCGAGATGCTGACGTACTATCCGCGCGACCTGGCCTCGCTGATTTGCGTGTAGACGCCAGCCACTCGGCAAACGCATCATGTATGCACGAGAGGCACTTACAAAAGAACACCTTCGCTCCTGCTTTGGGCGAGGTGTTCTTTTGATGTTTGGCTGCGCTCTTTCTGAGGCCATTGCTTTTGGTTCCAAAGACAGTGCCAGATCATGTTTTCCTTCGACGTAGCCTGCGGGGTGCAGCATGTCGATAATCGGTTTGGCTTTCAGACCAGGAACAGCTGTGCTGCCGATATGGTGGATGGTGACGAGATTGTCTTGAAACACATTCCGCAGCAGCTCGGCCTCCTTGGCAAATTGTTCAGCCCAACGCGGGTCATAAGGATGTACTTCGATTTTTCGCACGACAGACTCATTCGTTTCGGCGGCGAGGTTATTTTCGTTCGTGACAGAAAAAGGCCCGGACTTTCTGGATGTGCCAAAGGTCCGGGCCTTTTTATTCGTTTATCGCGTTTATTTCCGATTAGGCGACCATTCGCTAGGCGCCGATCCGGACGCTTGGTTCAGCGGTGCGGCTACTTGCACACGCGCTGGGTTGGTCACTTCCAGCGTAATCATCGATGTGACGACCGCTTGCATGGTCACGATCAGGTACGTTCAAAAAAAGATGGCTTTCCAATTGGGTAATTCCAACGAAAATCGTTTCTCCTTCTTGTTCTCGATGGCTCTATTATACGATTCGCGCAGAACGGCAGGCAAAGTCGCCATTTCCGCATTTTGGGCGATTTTCCGGCGGGAAAGGGCATGGCGGGCAAGCCACTTTTCGCGCTCGTGTTGTATGTAGCTCGCACTCGCTGGCAATCGCCCGCACGTCATGTTCGAAAAATCTCTGGAAAAAAACCCGCACTGCGCGAGGCTTTTATGGTTTAATCTACGGTATCAGATTGCGTATGGCATGCCGTGTCCCGCGGCAGCGAAAGGAAGTCGTTAGCATGAGTCAGGCCAACATTTTGCTGATTGAAGATGAAAAGAAAATTGCCCGCCTGCTGAAGCTGGAGCTGGAATACGAAGGATATGAAGTGACGGTCGCAGAGGATGGAGCAGCCGGATTGGACTGTTTCAAAAGCGCAGCGTGGGATTTGGTCCTTTTGGACGTGATGATCCCGCGACTGAGCGGGATGGAGGTGCTGCGGCGGATTCGCACGTCAGACACCTTGACTCCGGTCATTTTGGTGACCGCCAGAGATTCGCTGCCCGACAAAGTCAGCGGACTGGATTTGGGGGCGAATGATTACATCACGAAGCCGTTTGCCATCGAGGAGCTGCTTGCCCGGATTCGCGCGTGCTTGCGCATGGCTGGGGCGCGAAAAAAAGAAGAGGAAGAGGCGCCGCTGCGCGTGGGCGATTTGTTTGTCGACGAGAAGAAACGGCTCGTCATGCGCGGCGAATCGCCAGTGGAGCTGACGCCGCGAGAGTTCGATCTGCTCGTCTATCTGGTGCGGCATGTCAACCAGGTACTCGGCCGGGAGCAAATTTTGAACGAAGTGTGGGGCTACGACTACTACGGCGATACGAATATCGTCGATGTGTACATCCGTTATTTGCGCAAAAAGCTGGACGATCCTGCTCATCCTCCGCTCATTTCGACGGTGCGGGGAATCGGGTATTCGCTGAAGGAGTAGAAGGGATGACGATTCGCAGCAAAATTCATCTGTTTTCAACCGTGTGGCTCGTGCTCGTGCTGTGTATTATCAACACCTCGATCTACTGGCTTTTTTACAAGCAAATGACCGGGCTGGAATTGGAGCGGCTTCAACTGCAGAGCGAAAAAATCGCGCAGCGGCTGCATGAAGCAGGCAGTCAGGCAGATGCGACTGAGCTTTTGCAAGCGTATTTGGCGCCGATTGAGATGATCCGTATCGTGAATCAACAGTCGCATCCGGTAGTGACAGCGACGAAAGATGTGGACTATGCCAGCTGGCGACCTGTATACAGTGCGCAAGAAACGTACCAGGTTGTGGAAAAGGCTGGCGTGCTGCATGCTGTCGGCCAGGTGCCGATGATTGCGGGTGACGGCAGCATCATGTCTCTGGAAGTAACCACGGGCTTGTCGCACGTACAAGAAACGATGCAAACATTGCTCATCGTGCTGCTGGTCGCTTCGCTCGTCGTCTTGCTGCCGTCGTTTCTTGCCGGCCGGATGCTCGCAAAACTCATCGTGGAGCCGATCCGCTCCCTGATTCGCACGATGGAAGAAATCCAGAAAAAAGGCCAGTTCAAAAAGTTGGAGCTGCCAGTCAAATCCAACGACGAGCTGTACCAGATGGGGGATACGTTCAACAAAATGATGGACATTCTCCAGCTGCACTTTGCGAAGCAGCAGCAGTTCGTCCTCGATGCGTCCCACGAGTTGAAGACCCCGCTCACGGTGATCGAAGGATATGCGACCATGCTGAAAAGATGGGGGATGAACAAGCCGGAGCTGTTGGAAGAGTCTGTCGAGGCGATCTATTCCGAAGCGGTGCGGATGAAAAAGCTGACGCGGCAAATGCTGATGCTGGCGAACCCGGACGAGGAAGCCAATCTGGATATGCGGGCAGTAGACGTGGTCGAGCTATGCGAAGAGACGAGCAAATGGATGAGGCGCACCTACGAGCAGGAAATCCGCGTCGAGGCGCAAAGCGCAGCGGTTTACGCACTCGCTGACGAGTCAAGGCTCAAGCAGCTGCTGGTGATTTTGCTCGACAATGCGCTGACCTACAGCCAAAAGGCTATTCGAATCGAGATCGCCGAACAGCGAGACACGGTGAGCTTGTCTGTGATCGACCAGGGAGTGGGCATACCGGAAGAAGACCTTGTCCATATTTTCGACCGCTTTTACCGCGTGGACAAAGCGCGGGCAAGAGATACAGGCGGCACAGGACTGGGTCTGTCCATTGCCAAGCGCATTGTCGATGTGCACAACGGCAGGCTGGATGTCCAGAGTGAAGTCGGGGCAGGCAGCCGTTTTACGGTGACGTTGCCCAAAGCAGCCCGAGAGAAAGCGGGGGAGAACGCTTGAAACAAAGACGTGTGTGGTGGCTCTTGGCCCTGCTCTTCGCAGCGGCAGCTGTTTTCGCTCTCTCCCGGATTGCTGGAGGAGAGCCGGAAGCAGGGCGCACGATCCGGGAAGTGGAGGAGTCTCTATCCGCTCGCTACGGCAAAGTCATTTCCGCTTTGGAGAAGACCGGGGAGGCAGGCAGAGAGGTATATGTCGGGACAGTGGAAAATGAAACGGGAACGTACCAGGTTGTCGCGGACGCCGAGACGGGACGGGTGATACGGATTACCCCTCTGGCGAAAAAGCAGACACCCCCGGACAAGACCGTACAGCCCGTGGACGAAAGCAAGGAAACCCCTCCTGCACCACCTGCGAACAACGAGCTTGCCAAAAGCGGAATCTCACTCGATCGGGCCAAACAAATCGCGCTGCAACAAGTGGCCGGGACGTTTGACAGCATCGAAGTAGAGCATAAAAACGGCGCAACCGTCTACGAGGTAGAGATCAAAACTGACGAAAACCGGGAAGTGAAAGTAAGCATCGATCCGCTGACGGGACAGGTTTTGTCGATCATGTGGGAGGATTAAGTCCGTTCTCAGCAAATTTTAATCTTCTTCTCTCTGTTCGCTCATCTGCGTCTTGTAGCATGAAGACAGCAGAGAAAAAGGAGAGAATTTCCATGAAAAAAATCGTCATGTTAGCAGCAGGTATCATGCTCGTAGGAAGTTTTAGCGTCACAGCCTTGGCGAAGACGCATCAGCACGTTCCTCAGCCGAATCAGCAGGCTATGCCCGTCTTTTTGGAAGTAGATGAAGATGTCCCGGCAGACTGGGCGAAGCAAGTACGCCTTACTTCCGAGCAGGCACAAAAAATCGCGCTCGGCGTCCAACCCGGAGTGATCAAGGAGTGGAAGCTGGATCGCGCGGGAACGGCGCTCGTGTACAAAGCGGAAGTCGTCCAAAACTGGAAGGAGACCGATGTGTACGTCGATGCCGTAACCGGGCAGGCGTGGCGCGAGCATGATCCGGCCCGCAAGCAGCAGCTGGTGAAGATCACCGCAGAGACAGCTCAAAAGATCGCCTTGTCCAAAGTGAACGGAAGCATCAAGAAAATCAAGCTGGATGAAGACGATGGACAGTACGTGTACGAGGTGGAAGTCCGTACCTCTAACCGCCAGGAAGCGGAGCTGGAAATATCGGCTACCACAGGCGACATATTGAGCATGGAGTGGGACGACTAAGTTTGTTGCGGCGCCGGAAGCCGATCTTTGTTTGCAAACAAAGGTCGGCTTCTGGAATTTTCCTTGGGAATATCCGCTATTCCATGGTATAATTTTGACGCCAATATACGACTAAGGAGTATGGATGATGGAAAAAAAGCTAATCTTCGGTCATAAAAATCCAGATACGGATTCCATTTGCTCGGCGCTCGTTTACGCTGATCTGAAAACCAAGCTCGGCGACAATGTAGAGCCGGTTCGCCTCGGTGTCATCAGCAGCGAGACAGCGTTCGTCTTGAACTACTTCCAGGTAAAAGAGCCGCGTCTCGTGGAAACAGTAGGAAATGAAGTCAACGAAGTCATTCTCGTCGACCACAATGAACGTCAACAAAGCGCAAACGACATCGAGCAGGTGCAAGTAGTCGAGGTAATTGACCATCATCGCATTGCGAACTTCGAAACGAGCAACCCGCTGTACTTCCGTGCAGAGCCTGTCGGTTGCACGACTACGATTTTGAAAAAAATGTACAAGGAAAACGGCGTGGACATCCCGAAAGAAATCGCGGGCCTGATGCTGTCTGCGATCATTTCCGACACGCTGCTGCTGAAATCCCCTACCTGCACCGCGCAAGATGTTGCGGCAGCTCACGAACTGGCTGAGATCGCAGGCGTGGACTTGCAAGCATACGGCCTGGAAATGCTGAAAGCAGGCGCTGACCTGAGCGACAAAACAATCGCTCAACTGCTCTCTTTGGATGCAAAAGAATTTCAAATGGGCAGCGCGAAAGTGGAAATCGCCCAAGTAAACGCCGTGGACGTCAACGATGTACTGGCCCGCCAAAGCGAGCTGGAAGCAGCGATCTCCGCGATCATTGCGGAAAAAGGTCTGGACCTGTTCGTCTTCGTGGTGACAGACATCTTGAACAACGATTCCGTTGCGCTGGCGCTCGGCAAAGCAACCGAGGCAGTAGAAAAAGCGTACAACGTTACGCTCGCAGACAACAAAGCGGTGCTCAAAGGCGTTGTATCCCGCAAGAAGCAAATCGTTCCTGTACTGACAGATACGTTTCAAGCTCTGTAATTGTTAGAAAAAAGCAAGCTGCCCGGACACATTGGTCTGGGCAGCTTTTTTCATGCATTCAAAACGGATTGTTGTTGTGTTGTTGCAAATGATGCATCGTCTGGTGAGCATAGGCGTCGTCGCTGTAGTGGTGGACGGCGTGCTTGTCTCTGGCCCGCAAGCTGACAGACCCTGTAAAAAAGAAGGCCGCGAGGAAGGTGGCTGCTACTGCGATGAGAAAATAGAGCAAAAGACATTCCCCCTTTTCACAATGGCTTGCTTTTACAATAACATTATTTTCCTGCTGCTACTACTGTTGACTTTGCCGGTGCGTAAATGTGTACGATGAATTTGTCAGGAGGGATACAAGATGGAATATACCGTGCAAAAGCTGGGTCTCCTGGCAGGTGTCAGCACCCGGACATTGCGTTACTACGATGAGATTGACCTTCTCAAGCCGGCGAGAATCAATTCATCCGGGTATCGTATTTACGGGCAGGCAGAAGTGGATCGGTTGCAGCAAATTTTGTTTTACCGCGAGCTTGGTGTCAGCCTGGAGGAGATCAAGGAAATCATGAGTTCTCCCACCTTTGATGCGGAGCGGGCACTGCGGGAGCACCGGGAGAAGCTGTTGGAAAAACGGGCGCAGCTGGATCGGCTGATTGCGAATGTCGATCTGACTTTGGCGCAGCGAGAGGGGACGAAAACAATGACAGACAAACAGAAATTCGAAGGCTTCAAACAGCAGTTGATTCACGACAACGAGCAGCAGTACGGCGAAGAAATCCGGGCCAAGTACGGCGACGAGCGAGTAGAGCGTGCCAATCGGAAAATCAAAGAGATGAGCGAGGAAGAGTATGCGCAAGTCGAGCAATTGAACGAAAAGCTGCACGCGACGCTGAAGCAAGCGTTTGCCAGCGGCGATCCGGGCAGCGAGCTGGCCCAGCAGGCAGCCGATTTGCATCGCCAGTGGCTCAGCTTTTACTGGGACAGCTACAGCAAGGAGGCGCACGCAGGCGTGGCTCAGATGTATGTCGATGATCCGAGATTTACGGCTTACTACGACAAGGAGCAGCCTGGCCTGGCAGCATTCCTGCGCGACGCTGTCGTCATTTACACACAAGCCTAATGACTAGCGAAAAACTTCCCCTGAACCGCGCATGCTTTTGGCGGTTCGGGGGAGTTTTTTGTTTGGGCGCTATTTTTCTTTGTGTTTGTTATGTTATATAATTGTTCATTATCTGATACAAAATGCAAAGAGAGGAGCACTCTGGTGGAATCAATACAGACGATCATTGGAGCAAACTTGGAGACGATTCGCAAAAAGCGGGGCTTGAGCCTCGATAAAGTAGCGGAGCTGACAGGCGTAAGCAAAGGCATGTTGCACCAGATTGAGCGCGGCGATTCCCAGCCGACGGTGACGACCTTGTGGAAAATGGCAACAGGTCTGCAAGTGTCGTTCTCATCGCTGTTGAAGGCGCCGGACAGTGCCGTTTCTTTTGTGTCAATCGCAGACGTGTCGCCCATCATCGAAGACAACGGCTTGTGCCGGGCGTATTTGCAGTTTCCTTTTGATCCGATGACCAAGCTGGAAATGTTTCGCATCGAGCTTGACCCGGGGGCAAGCTACTCGTCGGCTCCACACAATGAAGGCGTCTACGAGTACATTACCGTCAGCGCGGGCGAGTTTTGCCTGAAAATCAAGGACGAGCTGTTTCGCATGTCGGAAGGTGACGGCATCCGTTTTGCCGGAAACGTTCCCCATCAGTACAGCAATGAAGGCGAAAAGCAAGCCGTCATTCAGGTCGTGATGTATTACGCAGAGCCTTAGCTATAACCATACCTGTCGTTCATTTAACGAAAACGTGTAAAAGGAAAGGAGCAAAACTAATGCAGCGATTAAAAGAAAGCGCGCAGAAAGTGCAAGCGAGATTGCAACAATTGGGGTATGACAATCAGGTGGTCGAACTGCCGGACAGCACCCGCACAGCTGCGGAGGCAGCGCAAGCGATCGGATGCGAGGTCGCGCAAATTGCCAAGTCGATCATTTTTCGCCGGAAGACGACGGACAAGCCTGTTCTGGTCGTGGCAAGCGGCACAAACCGGATTGACGAAAAGCTGCTCGCGCAATGGATGCAGGAGAAGCCGGGAAAAGCAGATGCCGATTTTGTGCGCGAAAAAACCGGATTTGTCATCGGCGGTGTCTCGCCCGTCGGACATCTGGAACCGATTGAGACGTGGATTGATGAGGATTTGCTTCGCTTCGAAGTCATCTGGACGGCTGCCGGGCATCCGAACGCTGTTTTTTCGCTGACGCCAAAGCAACTGGTACAAATGACGAATGGCGAAGTAGCGCGCATCGCTTCCCGCCCGTAACCAGCCAAGAAACGGCAAAGCCCTCTCGAATCCGGGCACGATCAATGGTAAAGTGGAAATATTCACGCGATATCAAGTTGGCAGGGGGAGAAAAATCGATGCAACCTACTGAACCGATTTCCTTGGGACACCGCATCCATCTGATTGACGGCTTTGACATGGGCTGGGCGGAGCGGACGGGAACGTATGTAATAGCAGAGGAACAATTGACGCTTGTCGAGACAGGGCCAAGCCCGTCCGTGCCGTACATTGTGGCAGGATTGCACAAGCTCGGCTTTTCGCCGGAGCAAGTCAAATACATCATTGTGACGCACATTCATCTGGATCACGCTGGCGGGGCGGGCTTGTTTTTGCGCGAGTGCCCGCAGGCCAAAATCGTGGTGCATCCAAAAGGAGCGCGCCATCTGGTGGACCCGAGCCGCTTGATTGCGGGGGCGAAAGCCGTTTACCAAGACGATTTCAACCGCCTGTTCGATCCGATTGTGGCGATTCCCGAGGAGCGAATCATGGTGCGAAAAGACGGGGACACCTTGCCGATCGGGCCGAACTGTGTCCTTGAATTTTTGGACTCGCCCGGCCATGCGAACCATCATTTCAGCATTTACGATCCGGTTAGCCGCGGCATGTTCACAGGCGATACAGCGGGCGTTTTTTATCCGCAGCTCCAAAAAGCCGGGCTGCATTTTGTTTTGCCGTCCACGTCTCCGAACCAGTTCGATCCGCAGGCGATGCTTGCGTCTATCGAGCGTTTTCGCAAGCGCGAGCTCCAGCGTATCTACTTCGGGCATTTTGGCATGACCGAAGAGGTGGAAGACGTCTATCGGCAAGTGGCAGTGTGGCTGCCCGTATTCGTGGCAGAAGGCGAGGCGGCTGTTTCCGCCGGACTTGGCACGGAGCAATTGGCGGACAGGCTGTTCGGTCTTGTCAGCCAGCATCTGCAATCGCGCGGCATTGCCGAGCAGCATGAAGTGATGAACGTCCTGCGACTGGATTTGCAGGTGTGCGCGATGGGAATCATCGATTACTTGCACAAGCGCAAGCAGTAATTTTCGTCGGTTAGGCAAGGCCAGTGGCTGCTGCAGGTTGACGGGCAACCTGGACCTGCGTTTTGGTGCAAAATGACGCATTCTTTTTTTGGTCAAGGAATGCTATGATGGTGGGTGAGTCTTAGCTTGCAGGTACAAACAACTGAATACAGCAAGCAGGTGCCTCGTCTGTCATGGACGAGGTGAAAAGGGAAGCCGGTGCAAATCCGGCGCGGTCCCGCCACTGTAAAGCGGCTGTCGCAAGCCGCAAGCCAGGAGACCTGCCTGTTTGCATGATGTGCCTGCGCCTTCGCGGAAAGGTTCGGCCCGTTCAGGACTTTTTGGCGTGACCACATCGTCCTGGCAAGTCGACCCTTTTGTTTCCCGTTGGAAGCGAAAGGGTTTTTCTATGCTAAGAATCAACCAGTTGCCCAGAAAGGAAGTTATACATATGAAACGTTCGTGGAAATTGCTCATGCCCCTGGTCATGGCTGCAAGCTTGGTCGGCTGCACAGGCAATGGCAACACGCAAACAGCCCCTGCTCCAAAAACAGAGGCGCCACAGACAACACCGCAGGAAACAACGGCCAAAGCGACTGTTTACCCGCTGACAGTTAAGGATTCGACGGGAAAAGAAGTGACCCTGCAAAAAGAGCCGCGGCGGATTGTCTCCACCTCGCCAGGTGAAACGGAAATTTTGTTCGCACTCGGTCTGAACGACCGGATCGTCGGGGTGTCTGACTACGACGATTATCCGGCAGAAGCTGCCACAAAGCCGAAAGTGGGCGGTGTCGTCAAACCGAGCGAAGAGGCGATTCTCGCCCAGTCGCCTGACCTGGTCATCGGCGGAATCTCGATGGATGAGCCTGTCGCTGCGAAGCTGAAAACGTTGGGCATGCCTGTTTACGTGACTCACCCGCAAAAAATGGATGAGATATTTGACAACATTTTGGCGATGGGTGTCATTACAAACAGACAGGAGCAGGCGGAAAAAGTAGTCGCAAGCATGAAGCAGGACATCGCGCGCGTGCAGGAAGCGGTCAAAGCGGTGAAGCCGGAAGACAAGAAAAAAGTGTACCTGGAGTTTTCGCCGGGCTGGACGGTGGGCAAAGGGGAATTTCTGGATGAGCTGATCTCACTGGCAGGCGCGACAAACATTGCCGCTGATACCCAAGGGTGGAACCCGATCAGCGAAGAAAAGATTTTAAAAAGCGATCCGGACGTCATTTTGTATGCAAAAGGCATTACGGACGACAAGACAGGGAAAAAGCTGGAGGACATCATTGCGAACCGCAACGGCTGGGACAAGATGAAGGCGATCCGCGACAAGCAGATTTTCGGGATGGAGCAAAATTTGCTTTCGCGCCCGGGACCGCGGATTACCCAAGGTTTGATCGAGGTAGCCAAAGCGATTTACCCTGATCTGGTGAAATAAAATGAAGAAGCAGTTGCTTTTATGGGGAGGAGCCAGCAGTCTGATTCTGCTGGCATCGGCGGTAGTCAGCATTTCGATGGGAGCGGCATCGCTTCCGCTTTCGCAAGTATGGCTGATCTTGTTGCATCAGCTCCCCGGCATGTCGGACTTGGTTGCCGTGACATGGCCGGATTCGTCCGAGCAAATCGTGATGAAAGTGCGTTTTCCCCGCGTCATCCTGGCGATTCTGGTAGGGGCTTGCCTGTCGCTTGCGGGCGCCGGATTTCAAGGGGTGCTGCGCAATCCGCTCGCAGACCCGTTTACGATGGGAGTGGCATCCGGAGCTGCTGTCGGTGCCGCTTTTCTGATTCTGTTTGGCTTGCAATTCGCTTTTCTCGGGGAATGGAGCACGCCTGTGGTCGCCTTTTTGACGGGGCTGTGCAGTCTGTGGATTGTACTGTCGCTGGCGAAGACGCAGGGCAAGCTGCAAACAGAGACGCTCATTTTATCCGGGGTCGTCATTCAGGCGTTTCTCGGTTCGCTCGTCTCTTTTATGGTGTCCTTGTCGAACCAGACGGTGAACGAAATCGTCTTTTGGCTGATGGGCAGCTTGTCGTTTCGCGGCTGGGCTTTTACGTATGTGCTGATTCCGTATGTGCTGATCGGCGTAATCGTGCTGGTTGGCTATGCCCGCTCCTTGAACCTGTTTGCCCTGGGTGAGCGTCAGGCGGCGCACCTGGGCGTCAATGTCGACAAGACGAAGCTCATTATTTTGCTCGTATCGACTTTGTTGACGGCGGCAGCGGTTTCGATCTCAGGGATCATCGGCTTCGTTGGCCTCGTCGTGCCGCATCTGGTGCGGATGCTGGTCGGGCCGGATCATCGCATCCTGCTGCCGATGTCGGCGATTGGCGGCGGCATCTACGTCCTGTGGGCGGATACGCTGGCGCGGATGCTGCTCGTTCCCACGGAAATCCCGCTCGGCGTCGTGACCGCGTTTTTGGGAGCGCCGTTTTTCGCCTATTTGTTGAAGCAAAACAAACGAACCGGAAGGAGGTAGCTGCGATGATCCACGTACGAGGTTTGCAAAAAGCTTACCAGGATGTATCGGTTTTAACAGAAATCGATTTTGACGTGAAGCGGGGCGAGTTTTTCGGCATCATCGGCCCGAATGGCAGCGGCAAATCGACGCTGCTGAAAATGATCTCCAGCGTCATTGCCCCTGATGCGGGAGAGATTACGCTCGCCGACAAGCCGCTTGCCCGCTATACGCGCAAAGAGCTGGCTCGTGTTCTCGCCGTACTGGAACAGGAAGGGCTGCCTCCTGTCGGTTTCCGTGTCCGCGAAGTGCTGGAGATGGGACGCTTCCCTTATCAAAACTGGCTCGGTGAGGAAAAGGATGACGTCACGCCGCTGATCGAGGAAATCATGCAGCTGCTGGGGCTTGTGCCGCTGGCGGAGCGCACGCTGGATCAGCTGAGCGGCGGGGAGAAGCAGCGCGTGGCTTTGGGCAAGGCGCTCGTGCAAAAACCGCAACTGCTGCTGCTGGACGAACCGACTACATACCTCGATATCGGCTACCAGATTCAACTGATGGATATCGTCCGCAAGTGGCAAAAGACGACGCAAGTGACCGTCGTGGCGGTTTTGCACGACTTGAATCTGGCGTCGCTCTACTGCGACCGCATCCTGATGCTGCACAAAGGAGTGCAGATTGGCGTAGGAACGCCGCAAGACATGCTGCAAACGGACAAGATTGAAGCGGTGTACGGGACAAGGCCGATCGTCATGGAGCACCCTGTCCATCATTTGCCGCAAATTATGCTGCAATCCCGGGCGTAAGGAGACGTTGGAATGATCGTACTTGTGACAGGCGGTGCGCGCAGCGGCAAGAGCACGTTTGCGGAAAAATATGCGGCTCATCTGGGAAAAGCAGGCGTCTATATCGCCACCGCGCAAGCTTTTGACGAGGAGATGCGCGAGCGGATCGCAAGGCATCGCGCGCGAAGACAGCAAAGCGGCTTTCTGTGGGAGACAGTCGAGGAGCCTTATGCACTCGCTGACGTGATTCGCTCGTTGCAGCAGCGAGACGAGTTCAAGCAAAATCAGGCAGTCGTGCTGGTTGATTGCCTGATCGTCTGGCTGTCCAACTGGCTGATCCGCCACGAACAGGAGCAGGCAGTGGAACGCACGCTTGCACAGGTAGATGAGCTGATTGCAGCTCTGCAACATTTTCCCGGAACGATTTTGTTCGTTACGAATGAAGTCGGAGACGGGCTGGTTCCGGAGTATCCGCTGGGACGCATGTTCCGCGATTTGGCGGGCCTGATGAACCAGCGCATGGCGGCGGCAGCCGATCAGGTTTTCCTGCTCACGGCAGGCATTCCGCTGGAGATCAAAAGCAAGGCGTTTCGCTTTTAGGAAGGGGAAAAGACGGTTCGAGTCGTCTTTTTCCCTTTTTTATGCTATAATATAAGAAAAGCAATGGAAGGGATCAGGATACCATGCGTCCCCATAGGACGATCTGGAAACGTTTTGACCTCTCCTACATCTAGCTTCGTAGTAGTCGATCGTCACTTGGACGACCAATCTACTACGAAAGCGAGGCCCTTTGTATGAGTAGCGACTTATACTTGCGATGTTCCTCCGTAGTCGGTTGGTCGTCTGTGCCAAAACCGACAAAAATGCGAGGAATCGATGATGAGGAGAGCGCTGCAATTTGTTCAACGTTACGGTATGATTTTGTTTGGAGCTTGTTTGCTGGCATTTGCGTATTATCACATTAACTTTCAGAACCATTTGTCTGAAGGTGGCTTTGTTGGTTTGGGCCTGTTGGCCAAATACGTCTTTGACCTGTCGCCAGCGTTAATGGTGCTGCTGTTGGATATCCCGCTGTTTTTGGTTGCCTGGTTAGTGAGAGGGCGACAATTCATCTGGGATACGATTTTTGCCTCTTTGGCTTTTACCGGGTTTTACGAGCTGTTTGAGCAGTATTCCCCGATTGTCATGGACATGAGCAGAATGATGCCCCTGGCTTCTGTACTGTCAGGCGTATTGACCGGACTCGGCACGGGACTGGTTTTGCGCTACGGAGCAGCGACGGGCGGCGACGACATTTTGTCCCTGTTGCTCAGCAAGTATACGGGATTGTCCATCGGTACGATTTTCTTGTTGCTGGACGTGATGGTTTTGTGCCTGTCGTTCTGGTATGTGCCGATGAAAGAGATGCTGTACACCATTTTAGCTGTAGTCATTTCCAGCCAAGTGATTACCTGGACGGTCAAATCCGGAACAGGAATCGCCGTAGAGGAAGAGGCGCACGCTCATGGCAACGTCTCTGTGACGCACCAATGAAAATGAGTAATCCAGTTGAAAAACATGCCTATACACATGCGCGAAAAAGGCCAAGTCGGGTTAGCTGTCGACTTGGCCTTTTGCCATTTCTACGTACATAACTATATGGCGAAGTAGTGGATACTAACCCTTACGAGAGTTTTGACGGAAAGGACGGGGGAGCAATGAGCGATCGTTTTTTTGGCAACTACAAAGCGTTCGTGGTCATCCCGGCAAAAGAAAAGGGAGCGGGGCCAAAAGCGTTTGATCCAAGCGATTACAGCCGCCATTTCATCCTGACGTTTTCCTTGTACGATTCGCTGATTACGTGCTGGAAGGAAGCCGGGAAGTTCAAGGTTCAGCCGCGGCAAGGCTTGGCTCGTGTCATCGATGCGTTTAACCTCAAGCACGACGGCACGGCTTACTTGCAAATGCTGGAGATGGAGGACGACCAGCCGTATTTTGTGCTGGCGTTATCTTGCAAGTCGGCCGCCGATCACGAGCAAGCAGCGATTAACCGGATTACGCAGCTGCTGGAAAAAGATTTCGCCACGGATCTGTTGATCGGGGAAACGTGGTACCAGCTGATCGGCGCCAAAGGCAAATTCGAGCGGAAGCTGTTCTCCTACAACATACAGCCTTATGCTCAACCTCCGAAGTAGTCGGCGAGTCCATCCGCGATGGCTTGCGCGGCTTTTTCCTGGTACGAGGACGTGCGAACGAGCGCTTCGTCTTTTGGATTCGATAAAAAGCCCAGCTCCACGAGCACGGACGGCCTGTCGTTTTCCCGCAGGACGTGGTAGTCGCCGTAGGAGATGCCGTTGCTTTTCAAGCCTATGCCGCTTGCCAGGCGCGATTCGATGCTGCGGGCGAGGTCGTAGTCTTTGTTTTGCGCATAAAAAAAGGTCAAGGTGCCGCTGTTTGGCTTGGTCGAAGAATTGTAGTGGATGCTGACGAAGGCGTCTGCTCCCCGCGCCTCGCTGATCGCCACCCGCTGCGAGAGCGAAGGCTTTTCCGCATCGCTCGTCCGCGTCAAAATGACCTGCGCCCCGCGCTGCCGCAGCTTGCTCGCCAACAGTGCCGTAGTTTTCTGGTTCAGCGTCTTCTCTTCGGTGTTCCACTTCGTTCCGAGCGTTCCTACATCGCTTCCGCCGTGCCCCGGATCAAGCACGATGACTTTGCCCCGCAGTCCGCCTGACTTGTTGCTCTTGCCTGTGGCTGGACTGCTTTTTCCTTCCTGGATGTAACTCGACGATNCCCAGCCTGTTTTGCCATCGGCGGTTCTGGCCTGGAGCCAGTCTGCTTGCCTGTTGACGATCTCTACCTGCGTGCCTGCGGACAGCACGTGCAAAATGTCATGCGTAAGTCCGGGACCTTTGCGCATGCGCAGCGCATCGGCTGTCACGAAGCCTGTTTTTTTGCTGCCAGAAGTTGCTGGGGCTTGCACGGATGTGCCTGAGCTTTTCGCAGGGGAGGAGGCGGTGCCAGCCGCGCCTTTTTGCAAGTAATAGCCGGCAACCCAGCCGCTCGTGCCCTGGTAGTTGATTTTCACCCAGCCATGCGATTCGTCCGAGATGGTCACGGATGTACCGTACTTCAGCGTCGCAACGACGGACGACTGCAAAGCTGGTTCGCTGCGGACGTTCAGGGAGGTCGCAACGACTTTGGCTTGCGCTGCTTGTGCCGGCTCCGTGAAAGCGGCCACAGCGAAACATACGGTCAGCGCGCCGAGCAGGAACGCTGTTTTGCTTGTTCGTTTCATGATGTCTACCTCTGGTCATCGATTGTCAGTTGCTCTTTGGACAATGATAAAGGGAAAAGCAGCCTGCCAGTAGGGCATTTTTTCCTGATTTTGCTTAGGAAATTAGTGGAGGGGAGGAACGTATCGCGCCAAAGCGTTCGCGGCTGACTCAGCCATGCGCTTTTTCAGCTGATCGTTCTCGACCACTTTGACCCGCAAGCCGAGAAAGCGCAGCCGGGACAAAATAAATTCTTGCTCGTCCTGCAAAAAGCGCAAGGTGATCGTGTATTCATGTGTGTCCGGGTCGTAGGCGACGTCTTTGTCAAAGCAGGAAAAGGCGTACAAGATGCGTTGCAGCTCGTTATTGTAGCGGCGCACGACCAAGATTTTCGCCGATTTTTTGCGCGCCGCCAGTTTTCCGGCAATGACAGGCAAAAAGCTGTCGTACCACTCGTCCTCGATGTAGATTTCCTTGATGGACTGGATGAGCGAGAGTGGCGTGGTAAGCAGTTGATTGGAATCGACTGTCAACCAGATCAGATACCAGTCTTTTTTGACCAGGGAATACTCCAGCTTGTACGGGACGCCGCGCTGCTTGCGGAAAGCCGGGCCTTTTCGGGTAGCGCTATGAACCAAAATGTGATTTTTGCCGAGAATGATGCGGCGCAACTTGCGGATGAGCGGGTGCCAGACTTGCTTGGTGGACGCGCCCGCTTTTTCCACAAACGATGCTTGATCGGCTGATCGTTCGTGCGTGGCGGTCAGTTGCTGGAGCTTTTGCAAAGTATCGGCTGCAAAAAAGTGGGCGGCGGCCGGGTGGGCAAGCATCATGGCAAGCCATGCTTTCTCGTGCGACGTCACCGGATACAGGCCCGCTTCGTCCAGCCGCGCAACAAGCTGGTAGTTGTGTATTTTATCAAACAGATTCATAGTAAGCGAGCAGCTCCTCCCATTCTTTTTGAAACTGCCTGCGCAAAAAAGCTGGTGCAAGCACTTCGCAACTGGAACCGAAGCTGCGAATCCAGGGCGTGATCTCCTGCGTGCCGTTGACTGTGATCTCGTACACGAAGTTGTCCCTGGTTTCTTCCGTGATGCTGCCCCACTGACCTTGCGCCTCGACTCTTTCCTTGATGAAAGAATGCGGCGTGTGCTTGGGGTGGAAGAAGCGCAGCCTGATCGTCACGGGATCTCCTGTGTCGATGAGCCAACTCGTCTGGATTTGCTTGTCTACGCGCTCCCGCATGCGGGCAAAAGCGTCAGGATGGGCTTGTTTGCCGAGAGCGAGCTGGGTCATTCCTTCCACGCGGTATTTTTTCAGCGGGCCATTTTCGCTTTCCTGCGCGAGCAAATACCAGCGCCCGTACTGATGGTCAAAAATGACCCGCAACGGGTACACGTTTTGCGGCTTTCCTGACGAATCGCGCTGGAAGGCCGGATTCGTATTTTGCGAATCGTAAAATTTGCTGCGCTTGGGCGTGAAATAGCAAAATTCAACCATTTGCTGCTTGGTGATCGCAGCGGCGAGAATCAGCGCCTGCTGCTCGTCAAGAATGCGGGAAACGAAGTGATATTTGAACAAAAAGGCTTGCCAATCCTCGCGTTGCAGGCGTCTGTCCAGGAAGCGTTGTGTCTTGTGGCGCAAAAAGTAGCCGGGCACAGCAGGCAGTTGCGTGTTTGCCATGATGTCGATGAAGTCGTGCAAGTCCAATAGCTCGTCTTCTGTCAGGCAGTTCCACAGGTCTTGCGCGAAGGAATAGACGAACGGACGGGCTTCCCCGCTTTTTTGGATGACGCCGAGTTCTTCCAAGTATTTCAAATCTTGCCGCAATGTTTTTTCATCCGGAACTTCGCCAGTTGGCGTGGAGAGAAAACAATCCAGCAGCTCTTTTGTAGAGCACGGCTGTTGGCTGAGTTGCTCCAAGAGGCGGGAAAGCCGCTCCACTTCCGACTCTTTCAACGATTTGGCGTGATAGAGAAACATCAGGAAATTGTCGGTGACAGCGAAGTGGTTGTAGCGCAACTGTGTGTAGTAACCTTTCTTCTCCTCATCCGTCACGTACTGGTAGATCGTGGACTGGATTTCCTTGAGCTTTTTCACCGTTTTATCCAGCGTGTGTACGGAGATGCCCAGTCTTTGCGCCAACTGTTGCCGATTGTAGGCGCCTGCGGTCAAAAACATCAGCCTGAGCAGCTGCATTTCTTTGTCAAAGCCTTCTCTAGCCATTTACATTCATCCTTATCCGTGCCATTTTTTCCAAATTAGTCCTCATATTACGAAAGAGCAAGAGCCAAAGTCAAGTCGTAATACTTTTGCCATGTTCATCCATGCAAAAATGAGCGAAGATAACGACAGAGAGAAGGAAGGGCACGCAAAGCTTGCCCGCTGGAAGGAAGAGAGGAGAACACGATTATGAAGACGATAAACCACGGACAGCACCATCGGGAGGTTCAGCTCGGCTCTGGCTCCGTGCATGTGTTTGCCAACGATGAAGTGTTTGCCAGCTTTGGGGAACGCGTATACGAGATGGCAGAGCACAATCTGCGCATCCCGCGCAATGTGTATTTTTCTTACACGCCGGATGCCCATGTCGGAATTGGAACATGCATTGGGACGACTGCGGTCTGGAATATGCACGACGGATTTGTGTCACCGTCGATTGTCGGTTCGGATATCGGCTGCGGCATGCGTGTGCATATGACGCCGCTGCACCGGGACGACTTGCAGGACAAAAATTTGAAGCGGAAGCTGATCGAGGCGATAGAAGCGTACGTGCCGACCGCTGAGCGCGGACAAACGGACTTTACAGACATTTCGATCGAGGAAGTCGTAAAGCATGGACTGAACGGACTGCCGGCTGCTTATTTGGCGAAGCCGACAGGCGAGCCGGGAGAAGTGAGCCGATCGCTTACACACGTGGAAAAGCATACATTTGCCTTCGATCATGCGGCGTTGGCACACATTCCGGCCAAGTCGTGGCAGCGGGCGTGGGGTCAGCTCGGAACATTGGGGGGAGGAAATCACTTCATTGAAATCCAGGCGATCGAAATCGCGGAAGAAAACCGGGAGATCGCCACAGAATGGGGCTTGTTCGACGGGCAAGTCGTGATCATGATCCACTCCGGCTCCCGCGCCTGGGGAGCGACGCTGGGAAGAGATTACACGAAAAGCTTCAAGGAAGCGATGTTCAAATGGGGGATCGAGAACCCGGAGCCGAATCTGGTTTACGCGCCAATCGAGACGGCGGAAGGGCAAAGATACTTGAACCTGATGTACTCGGCGTTGAACTACGCCGTTACGAACCGCCATCTGATCGGCTACTCCGTGGAACGGGCTTTTCAGGATGTGCTGGGAAAAGATTTTTCGACCCCGGTGCTGTATGATTTGATGCACAACTACGCCCTTCAGGAGTATCACCGCAACACGCCGATGCTGATCCACCGCAAAGGGGCGACCAAGGCGCTTCCGGCAGGCCACTTCCAAAATCCGAAGGCGTACAAAAAGACCGGGCATCCGGCGCTGATCCCAGGCTCGATGGGAACATCTTCCTACATTATGGTAGGGGCAGACAGCGGAGCGAAAAACTTTTACTCGATCTGCCATGGCGCAGGACGCGTGCGCTCCCGCAAGGCTACGAAAGAAATCGTGACGATTGATCAGTTCGAGCGCGCCTTGCGGGTAGGCGAGGATGACGAAATCATGGTCAATCACCGCTCGCTCGCAGCGATTTTGGATGAATGCCCGCAAGCTTACAAAGACGTGGATCAAATTATCGATTCCGTCGTCGGGGCAAAATTGGCGTCTGTCGTAGCCAAATGCAAGCCGCTGATCGCAATCAAAGGAGTGTAGAAGAGGTGGTTCCCGGTGTCGCGCGGGGGCCATCTTTTGATTTTTCCAAAATAGGTTCGAATGTAACATAAATTGCATGGCTTGTGCAACCGATATCAAAAAGGAGACATTATAGGGGAGATAGGGGAACAAATATGGCTACATACTATTACTTCACCTGCCAAAAGTGCCGAACCCGGGGGGGAGTTTTCGGCGAACAGCCTTGGGGGTGGGGGAACTTTGACATGATCGAGTCCTTCAAGTTTCTGGCCCATCACATCCGCACTTGCGGGGAGGATTCCATCCGCGTCATCTCGGAAGATGTGGACGAATACGTCGATCAGTTGCATGGAGAATACAACACCTTCCTGGAAGAGACGAAGCATATTTTCCCGCATTCCAAAGATTGGGAGTTTCTTGATCGGTGGAAATCGCTCAAAGTCGAGGAATTGAAGGAAAAATGGGTAGAGGAAAACCGGATCGCGCATCCGGATGAACGTTTGAAGATTTGCGGTACGCTGGAGGACTTTGAAATTTTGCAGCAGCGGGCGGGGCGCATTTCTTTTTTGGCAAAGGTGCGGGACGATACGGACACGCTCTGGAAGGTGGTTGCCAGCTCGCCTGAATTGCCTGTCTTGCATCATTCCTATATCATCATAGGAGTAAGACAGGATCATCCGGAGCTGGGGAAAATCGTGGAAGTGTTCAAGATGGTTCCCCGCTCTGTAGATAAGAAAGAGAGGGAAGGCGAACGTGAAGCTTGAAGCGATCAGTGAACTGCTTGAAAAAGTACGGGAGCGCAATCCGCTTGTGCACAACATCACCAACGTTGTCGTGACCAACTTTACAGCCAATGGCTTGCTCGCGCTCGGAGCATCTCCCGTCATGGCTTATGCGAAGCAAGAAGTGGCGGACATGGCGAAAATCGCGGGATCACTCGTCCTGAACATGGGCACCTTGAGCGAGCGGGAAGTAAAGGCGATGCTGATTGCGGGCAAATCGGCCAATCAGCACCACGTTCCGGTCTTGTTCGATCCGGTAGGCGCAGGAGCAACCCCGTATCGAACCGAAACGGCACAAAAAATCGTGCGCGAGCTAGATATCGCCCTGGTTCGCGGAAATGCGGCGGAGATTGCCAACGTCATCGGGGAATCGTGGGAGATTAAAGGCGTGGACGCAGGCGAGGCAGGCGGAGATGTCGCTTCGCTCGCCAAAGCAGCTGCCGAGAAGCTGGAGACGGTAGTGGCGATCACGGGCAAGGTGGATGTCATTTCAGATGGCAGTACGGTGTACGCCATCGACAACGGCCATCCGATCTTGACCAAAGTGACGGGAACAGGCTGCCTGTTGACTTCCGTCATGGGGGCTTTTGCCGCTGTTGCCGAAAACACGTTGGCGGCTGGGGCTGCTGCGCTCGTCGCATACGGTGTGGCTGCGCAAAAAGCAGCGGAAAAATCGGCGGCAGACGGTCCGGGCAGCTTCCAGATTCAGTTTTTGGATGCGCTGTCCTCCGTATCGGCCGACGATATCCATCGGCTGGGCAAGATCGAACAGCATAAGCTGTAAGAACCGAAAGCAGACTCGTCGCTGTTCGGAAGCCGAGAAGCCGGATTTTGGCAGCAAGTTGCCTTGGGTGGGGCGGGAAGAGCAGCTTCTTCCCGTCTCACCGCTTGGGCATGTGCTTTGGGAATGAAAAAATCCCCTGTTTTCCAGGGGACGAAAATGATCGCGACTGTATGGCTATGATTAGGCTAGATAAGTTAGGGCGTAGCTGTAATTTCGCAGCGTATAGCATAAGAGCTTCTTTTGGTGCTCCGAGAGCGCTAGGAATACAAATTCTACTTGATCATTTTCAAACTTGCGGACGTAAAAGCAGGAAATCCCATGGCAGATCACTTCTCTTTTAAGCGACAGTGCAGCACGGGCGTCGGTGCATATGTGTACTTCCACGGCGTGTAACCTCCTTGGACATTCAATAGAGTACCAAAAAAAGCCAAGGAAAATCACGGGAAATATGGCGGAATTATGTCCAAGTAGTTACCGTTTTTTGTATAAAGAATGATAAGAATGACAATTCGTAAAAAGGCTACTTCATGTCGTCAGGAATACACTTCGATCGGGAAAAATAGGCGGAAATCATCGCAGCCATCCTGCCTTTTTCCGTGCTCATATCGATCTTGTCCTGCAAACAGCGCAGCAGCTCCTGATCGCAGCTGCACGAAAAGTAGCCGCGCTTCTGGTAGCAGTAGTCATGTTTTTTGCAGCAACGGTCGATATCGTCGATAGGGGCGCCTGGTCCAGAGCAGCCTGGCCCGCACCAATTTCCGTACAAACAAGGGATACGTCTTGCCCGCCGTCGTCTTCTGCCCACCTGTCATCACTCCGCAACATAGATGATTACTGGTAGCATATTGGCGGAGGGAGAAACTTGCTTTAGGCAATTCCCACAAATTTTAAAATATATCTTGTAATCGTTTGCTAGATATGATAGATTAATTCTTGCCTGAGCTGTACAGCTCGGCAAGTGATACAGATGGATGGATGTCCGAGCGGCCGAAGGAGCACGATTGGAAATCGTGTAGGCGGGGTCGACCCGTCTCGTGGGTTCAAATCCCACTCCATCCGCCATCTTGGCCCGTTGGTGAAGCGGTTTAACACAGCAGCCTTTCACGCTGTCATACAGGGGTTCGAATCCCCTACGGGTCACTTAGAA